>ERZ1370068.2955-contig-2080_pt1 | contig 259493 bp, 427 predicted proteins | sample MGYA00561227_ERZ1370068 | MGnify/ENA primary metagenome ERZ1370068 (study PRJEB38410, sample SAMEA6850437) | metagenome | study: Metagenomic assessment of the ecological functions of the soil: analysis of the soil microbiota associated with the...
CAGCCATACGATTCAAGCGTCGATTTTGGCTTCGTCACACCAGATCCTCACTTTACGCGCGTGGAGGACGGCTCGCTGACGTCCCTTCACGGAAACTCAGTACCCACCTTCCTCACCATTTGTACGTTCCTGGAAGTATGGTCCGAGGCATCTTACGGCGGGGTTAACCACCAGACCCGTGCGAAACTTCGGGGTAATTACCGTTACTTAGGGTGGCAGGTTTTCAAACGACGCGATCCCGAGTTTTGGCGCTTCCATCGAGGAAAGCTTGCCACCTTGGGCTATCCGCTAAATCAGGTCTCGGCTCGCCGCCCATGTGGTGTTTACGTACTCGATCGTGTGCTCAACCCTAAGAGGACCGTCGAGGCAGCAGTGGATTTGATGCGAGCACCGCCACAATCTCTGAGCTTCGCTGAACCGCGAGCGCTCGCTTACCCTGGTTGTTTTCAGGGACGCAGCGAATCCGCCAAACAGCGATTAGCCAATTTGATCAAAGAAGGGCCCCATAATGCGTTAGCGGGGTTGCAGCCTGCCATGTATCGGGCCAACCTTGATGCCAGAAGTTCTCCATTGAAGTGGGCCCTGGCGGGTGACGACTTACGGTATGAAAGACTCAATAACGTAGGATTAAACACGTTTTAAACACAAATTACGGAGCGTCAAGCGCCGTGTGATGCGGCGATCCGAGGGCGAGGACATTTTGTTGCAAAGATATGTTCGCGTGCATGGAAAGCATCTAAAATTTGACGAATCCACAGAAACTTTACTGAGAAGCTGTTCTGTAGAATGATTTCCTTGAATCGAGAGGCAACAATCCTATAATTTACGCAGCTTGCAGATAAGTATACGGCGAGCGTATGTGGGTAGCAAGGTGGGAGAGCAGCATTTGGTCAAACTCCTATGGCACGGGACAGACCTAGCGCTATTCCTTTTGACACTTTGCCGGCAGAGTACGTTATCAAAACAAATCACGGTTGCGGACAAAATTATTGTGGTCAAAGGAAAGGCCGATCGAAGCGATGTAATTAACAGATTGTCGGTCTGGTTGAAAAGCAATTATTATTGGTCGTAGTCGAGAATATCAGTACTATCACATCAAACCTAGGGTAATGATTGAAGAGTATCTAAGAAACCAGGACGGTAGCGGGCCTCTGGACTATAGATTCTGGTGTTTCAAAGGAGATTCCAGAAGTTATTCAGGTCGACAATCATGCTCATGACATAAACCCGTTTTTTGACACTCAATGGAATCAACTTGATCTGTACTACTAGAGAGGGGGTGTATCTCGGCCGGCTATAGCAAAGCCAATTAACTTTGAGCAAATGATTTCAATAGCATCGCAGGCTGTCGGCGGGTTTTGATTTCGTACGCGTTGATTTATACAACATCGATGGAAAAATATATTTTGGAGAGTTCACCTTTACGCCTACGGCGGGTCAGTTAAAGTTGCGACCAGAAAGTTGGGACTTGAAGTTAGGGGAGAAATGGGAGATGTCGTTGGAGGCTTGACGGCCCGATCGACACCGCAAAAATCGCGCAGGCTCTGTCATGGTGTTTGGGGTGTGGCTAATCGGATTTACATGGTTCGCTGAACAAGTCGTGATCGGAAATGTCCATGAAGGCTAAGTCAGTGCTCATAATTTCCTATTTCTTTCCCCCAGAGGGCAATGCTGGTGTCTATCGACCCCTTCGCTTCCTCAGGGAGCTGGCCAGGAAGGATGGCGTGCGACAGTGGTCTGCATGTGAGCCGTACCAATATCAACGATACGACCCGAAGCTGCTCAGTCAGGTGCCGGAAGACACGGGAGATCGTTCGAGTCAAAGGTCAGGATCCCTGGCGTGCGTTTCAAACCTGGCGCGGAGCGCGTATTGAGACACAAACTCGCCGGCTCGTCTTCCGAGGAAGCGCGACGGGTTGTGGCTGGTCATCATGCTCCCGTGGCGGTCGAAGCTTCGTGAAGCAGTCAGGACAGCAGAGGCCTGGGTGTACCGTCCTGATATTGCAATGCCCTGGATACGGCCTGCGGTACGAGCAGTATTCAAGAGCGCCTGCCGCCGGAATCGACCGAATGTTATTTGGGCCACGATCGGAGCCATCTCTCGGCTGGTGTGGTCGCCTATCGGACATCAGTGGCCACAGAGATTCCCTATGTGCTCGACTTCCGGGATCCCTGGGGATTGGAGTATTACGCCGAAGAGGTCAGGCGTCCAGTCTGGGCAAGAAGAATAGATCACAGAATTATGTGCCCGCATGTTCGAGCGGGCTGCAGGCGGTTGTGTTCCTGTTTGAGTCCATCGCGGAATGTTATGTGCGGGCATTTCCTGTGAGCTTTGGATAGAAAAAAATCCACATCATCCCAAATGGCTTCGAAGGAGTGGTTGAACCCTTTGTTCATGTAACGGGTGCTCGTTGTAAAGTCCTCTATGCCGGCACATTGCACAGTTACCGCTACGACACCCTGCTCCGAAGGTCTCGTGCGGCTCAAACGTAAAGACCCTGAGCGTGCTAAACTACTACAACTGCTGTTCGTCGGCGATGGTCTCCGGGAATTGGCGGATCGAGTTGCCGACTTAGACATTCTGGATCTGGTCGAAATTGCCCCGCTCACCACACGTGGTGAGATTCGTCGCCTTCAGCAAGAAGCCCATGCTCTTCTGGTATTGGGCAGGACCTCCCGGCATAAAGGGGCATGAACTCGTCGCCGGCGCAAAACTGTTCGGCTATCTCCAAGCCGGAAGACCGATCTATCGGGATCGTACCAGGTGATGAAACGCGCCGGATCCTTGGGCAAGTCGGGAACTCAATGATCGCGGATGCCGGATTCTCCTACTGAGGTCGTGGCCGTATTCGAGATGTTAGTCGATGCGTGGTCGAACGGGACACTCGAGTCTCGTTCCGAATCGTGCAGCCTGCGAAGCCTATGCGTCCAGTCAGCAAATTTCAGCTCTCGTTGCCGCCCTCGATGGAGCGCCTCCCCAGAAGGAATTGACAGCGGAGTCTGCTATCTTACCTCCACGCTTGCAGTCCGAGCTTGTACCATGAAGATCGTGTATGTAAACGATGTAGTATACGCCTACGGGACCGGAGATCCCCTCCGCGAACGGTGGGGCGGGCGTTACGGATGGTACCTGACCCGCGCGTTAGCAAATGCGGGCTGGTCCGTCACGATAGGGGTTCAACATGCCCTGCAAGAAGGAGAGGAGAGACAGATTGACGGTGTGAGATTTCTGGGCATCGGCCGCCGCGTGCACTTTCTCTTGGCCTGGTATAGATTCCTAGAAGAGAACGGCCTGATTGGTGCTTCTGGCAGTGTGCGGACCATCTCTGGGGTCCTGCCGCAGAAATTGCGCGATGCCTTGGAGTTCATACGGCTTTTTCGACGATGCACGATCTGGACGTACGAGCCGCAGCGGGCACTGACGCGACGAAAGAACTGGTGGCCTCTCTATGAGTGGGGACTGCGCCGGTCAGATATCATTTTCGTGCAGCACGGAGGTCAACGCGCACAACTGCCTCAAACTGGCAGGCCAGGACGTACTTGCTGCCGGGGATCGTTCCCCCTGCCGGTCTCATACACGCCTCATCCGGAGCGAAACGGAACGGTAGCCTGGGTCGCCGTGATCAGGCCTCCCAAACGGCCTGATCTTCTGGTTGAAATCGCGCGCCGGTTGCCGGCGGTTCACTTCGTTGTTTGTGGTGCACCACAGTACACGATGTGGAGGCGCGGGGAAATTAAAGTATAATCCAGGCAATTGAGATCTCTCCCGAACGTGGACTACCGTGGCCATGTCGCTCCAGAGCAGACTCTTGAAGGTCATCGGGGATGCAAGCCTACTACTTTCGACGTCGGACGGGGAGGGGTTTCCCAGCGTCTTCTTGGAAGCCTGGGCGGCCGGAACACCAGTCGTGAGCTTACAGATCGATCCCGACCACAAGATTCGGAAGGATGAGCTGGGGAGTGGTGGCTGATACGGTCGATGGAGCAGTCGATGCGGTGTGCTCTTTGATGGGAGCCACTCAGCGTTGTCGAGAACATGCGGGTACGAGGGCCCGGCGTCATGTTGAGGAGGCGCATAGATTCGGTTGCAGCGGTTCGAGCGTTTGAGTCCGCTATCGCAAGTGCATCCCATTAGCGGAGTACCTGTTACCTTCGCTGATCCTCTATCCCCATACGAACTCATGATTCTGAAGAGTTTTATGACGCTAACTGCGTTCGATAGAAGGAATATGTGAGTATATTTGTCCAGAAAGATGCAAGAGTCTCTGCAGGACTGGCCGGGACCTTCTCCGCAGCATGTTTGCGCTATCCAGTCAGCTTCTTCGATCATCGGGATACCGGCTCTGCTTCCCAACACGCCACTCTCTCAGGTGATGATTTTCTCTCCGAAGCTCCGCAGGCTCCACGGCATGATCACTCCGAGTGAGCGAGCCTATTTGTATTAGGCAAACACCTATTTAGCGGCCAGGGGTGAAATCGTGGATCTCGGCTGCTGGTTAGGGAGTACCACCATTTCCCTGGCAATGGGGCTGAAACACAATAACCACGCAAGGTTCAGTAGGTTCATCCACAGTTATGATGAGTTCGCGTGGCGTCCCTACATGGACAGCGGAGGAAAAGGAACGATCTTGAGGGGAAGTGCCGGACTAGAGAATCATTTCTTCGATGAGATTCGAGGCGTCGGACCTATCGGTGGCGGCATTGCATCAAAGGCACGTCCAGGCGTTCTTTCGAAAGTGGGTTGGCACGGTGGCACAATCGAGTTTCTTCTGATCGATGCCATGAAATCCTGGAAGGCGGCGAGGTGGAGTAAGTGCAGATGTTTTTCCCGGCTCTTATGTCGGGGGCCAGTATCATCATGCATCAGGATTTCGCGCATTGGTATACCGCCTGGATCCATCCCATCCACTATCGATTGAGGGAATACCTCGAACCACTGTACGACATTCCCGCCTCGGGAAGCATGGTATTCGGCTGACCCTTCCATCAGTGTGTTCAGGCGACCGTGCTATGCTGCACGACGAAGCTTGCAGCAGACTTATTAGTTAGCCTGCTAAAGGCCCATATCAAGAATGGGAGAACTCATGCAGCCACGATTTCGACTTTCTCAGAGCGTTCTGGAATTATTGTGTTGTCCAATATGCCATGTCAAACTGAAGCAGGCAGAGGGAGCAATTTGAGTGCACGAATTCTAAATGTGCTGCCCACTTCCCCATAGTAGATGGGATACCAGTGTTAATAAACGAACAATCGAGCGTTTTTTCCATTGATGACTTTATTTCACATCGCAAAACATTCTTCGAGAACAGAAGCGAGACATACTAAAGAAAACTATACGCGGCTTAATTCCAACAATTAGGTAAGAACATCAAAGGAAAATCAAATTATCGTCGGATGAATGATGTACTGCTCAGGCACTCAACTTCTCCACGAGTCTTAGTGATCGGCGGGAGCATTCTGGGACAAGGTATGGAAGATCTTGCAAATAACTCTGCAGTAGATTTTGTGGAGAGTGATGTGTCATTTGGTACATCGTACCATGTTGATATGTGATGCACATGATATTCCCATTGAAGATGGATCATTTGATGGAGTGATTGTACAGGCAGTCCTAGAGCATGTAGTTGATCCTTATAGGTGTTGCGAAGAAATCCATAGAGTTTTGAAAGAACGGGGAGTGGTATATGCAGAAACGCCCTTCATGCAACAAGTGCATGGTGGTTCGGTACGACTTTACGCGCTTTACTCATTTAGGACATCGCCGCTTGTTTCGAAGGTTTGAAGAGATTGAGAGCGGAGCTGTATGTGGTCCAGGTATGACTCTTGCGTGGTCTTACACGTACTTTCTCACGAGTTTTACTACATCAAGAATATTGAGTAGGTTATTTGAAGTTTTCGCAAAGTCTGACGTCCCTTCTATCTCAAATATTTTGACTATTATCTGATTAACAAGCCAGGTACGCTTGATGCTGCTTCAGCATACTATTTCACTGGGAAGAAAAGCAGAGCGGGTTTTGGCTGATCAAGATTTGATAAAAGCCTACAAGGGAAAGGGGTTGTAGCCTGCGTTGCTCCGCTGCGCTCGGCAACGCGGCTGAACCCAACCGTTAGATCGATTCGCACCGTAAGCCTCCCCAATCTGACACGATTCAAAAGGGGAACTTTCTGGCACAATAGTCCCCCCTTAGCCAGGAGGGTTCCCATGTGCGTTCTCGAGGGTATAGCTTCGATTCAGAACTGTCGATCGTGGAACGACGAGTCGCAGCAGATGTGGTGAGCCGGCGGCAGGTATTAATAAATAAAAGCAGACCGGACGATTCGATCCTCTGAACTGTTCTCATGATACGAGAGAACTCCTGTGATGGAGACAATGCATAAAGAGGTGGGCGTGTGTGCAGGTTCCCCGAAAGAGACGACCTGTGGGACGGCGTCATGTCCACCGGCTTTCTTGGAGTACACATGGTACGTGCTCCTGCGCCTACGCGATGCTCGGTCAAGCATGGGGTGCCGTTATCCCCGCGATCGGGGAATGATGTCTCGCACTCCTGGCGGCAGCGTGCCTCTTTAGTATTGGAGGCCAGGCCACACGCGTGTATACACCGGTCGCCTTGGCCCTCTGCACCACTGTCTCCGTCATTGCGATACAGTTTTTTTCCATAGTGAGCAATCGCTCAATAACACGTATCCATATATCGCATGGCTCTTCAACGTGATCATTGCGCAGGCACTGGCTCTGCGTATGGGGTTCCTGCATCGTTTTGCCTGGGCGGCCTTTGCGATAGGTTTGTGCGTCTTACCCTTTGTAAAAGAGTGTCGAGTGGCAGCGGGTTAATCCGGGCTGGAGCGTTCGACAGGATTATCGAGCGCAAATGCGCTCGGGATGTGGTTTCGGCTTCGCCACTGTGTATTTTCTGTCTTGGGTCTGCAATCCAGGGAATCTTAGGCAACGAGCTGTCTCCTGGCTGCTGCAGTAGGCCGCCTCGGTATGGTCCTACCTCGCTCAGTCGGGGACCGTTGTTAGGTATCTTTCTGGCCTGTGCCGTGGTGGGTTTTTGCCGGCTGCGAAACGCTACTTTTTCCCGTGTTGTCCCTCATCTTCCTGATATGGCTGGTCTATGTGTCCGGACTGTTTCAGCCGATGATCGACGGATCTTTGTCCGAGGGATGGAAGAGACGGGCCGGGAAAAGTGGTCGGTAGCACCTCTGATCGGCTGCTCGATTCACTATGGACGGGTGTCGGCATGGACGCGATCAGCACCCACATTGCACGCGCAATACGAACATTACCCGCACAACGTGCTTCTCTATATTGGGCTAGGGCGGAATCATCCCAGTGATTTGTTTTCTAGGGTATTTGGCTCGGGTGGAACCGGAACTCTTCGCATTATGCGGGGTATGTATCTCGAGAAACAGCATTACTTCCCATCGCTAGTAACGTTCGCATTTATAGAGATAATGCAACTTGATACTGCCTTTATGTACTCATGGGTAGTAGTGGTGTTTGGGATGGCTGCGGCAGCGCAGGACTCCATGCGATCTTAATCGTAGAGCTGCCAGCACAGCACACTAAAGCCATCCAGATGATCATGTGAGGCCCAGCTATAGAAGCCCGAGGCTCGGAGTGGTTGTATCTATATGATGAGGATTGCCATGGTGTCCCCGTTTCCACAGCAAGCAAACCTGTTTAGAGGAGGAGGCGTTGAGGCGGGCAGCGCTATGTCTTAGCCAACGGTTTGCATGCCGTGGCAAAAGTTGATATCCACATTATTGCTCCGTGTCCAGGATTTTCACCAGTCACTGAAAAACGAGATGGTATGACCCTGCACTGGTTACCAACTGGCAAACTGCCGGGATTCATCAGCTATTGGACCTCGTTCCGACGAGCTGCCCACAATCTCCTAAGGGAAATTCGACGCAAATATAACGCATTTTCAGGGCCTTGCGGGTTGGGCACTCGGGTACGATGCGCCGTATGTGTTTACGGTTCATGGGATTGCGGAGCGAGATATGAGTTAATATCAAGATGGGCCTTTGGTGGGATTAAGGAAGGCCGTTTTTGCTTTGGTGGAGCGGGTGGGACGAAGAAGATGTCCACACACTATTATCATAAGCCCTTATGTACTTGAACAAATTGGCTCGCAAAATCTCTGGGAAGCACTACTTAATAGAGAATCCCGTGGATAGCGATGCATTTCTGGTGAAGCGAAACTGTCAACTCCCTCAAGTCCTCTATGTCGGACAGATCAACAGGCGTAAGAACATTGACGGATTAATTGAAGCGTTTGCTCATCTAAGAGTCATGTCTCCAGATGCAAGTCTACGTATAATTGGTGAGCCAAAAAGTACAGACTATTTGGAGCTAGTGCATGCGATTAGTACATTCACACGGCCTTCAAGAGGCTGTTCACTTCCTTGGGAAAGCCGACCGGACGACAGTGCCTCGACGAATTGTCTCGGGCAGCCTGCCTGGTGCTGGTTTCAAGGCAGGAAACGGCACCGATTATTGTAGAGGAAGCAATGGCAGCCCGTGTCCCTGTTGTCGCATCGAAAGTTTGTGGCCTTCCATATTTGATCGAGGACACCGAGACAGGTTTCCTCGTCGATCCTAACAGTCCAAAGGACATTGCAGAAAAGATTCACTTGGTTTTGCTCGAACTCCAAGCTAGCATCTGACATGGGAGAAAGGGCGCGAGAAATCGCATTGAGTCGTTTCCATGCCCGCGCCGTCGCGCAACGAACCCCTAGTATTATATAAGGAGATTGTGAATGAAAGCGCAAGCCGTAGTGCTCCAGCTATCCCAAGTGACGAAAAGAGCTGATTTGTTACACGAATCTGCCGGGTATACGGCGATGATAACTGCGTTCGTCCAAGTGTGTAGACTCTCGACGTAGGTCCACGCTCGAATGTGTAGCGTATCGCCAGCATGGCTACACTTATAAGGAAGAAGGAACTTCTGCCCGAACAACGGAAGCCACTGCTTAGCTGCAAGAATATCACCATCATTGATATTATGACAAAAAGCAGTGGTGCAGGCTGTGGTTAGAGTGCACGCCGAGTGCCTTCACCGGATATCTGAACGCTCGCTTTGGTATGGGATATATCACAAGCTACATAAACTGGTTTGCACATGCGAAACAGACAATAGCGCTTGCCGCATTCGATGGCCAGCACGGCATGGTAATGGGCTATGCGGTGGAGTACTTTCTGGCCATCCGCTGAATCGTGAGTTATTTTGGGCGTTGGTCCGTAGCGTAATCCTAAGGCCGTGGCTGCTTTTTGATGCACGTCTTTGGCAGGCTGCAAGATCTCGCCTCAGACTTCTGGTAGGCCGAGATAAAGCCAGTGATCGACTCGTCCTGCCGAAGCCAACAATGGCTTTGGTCTCCATTGGGGTCAGTTCTCTTACCGAAGACAGGGCATCGCTGTCCATTTGATGCAGGCATTTGATGTAGAAAGCCAGAAGCCTCAAGATGCGATCACTAGTCGCATGGGTCTATGAGGGATAATACTTCCTTAGCTCTGCCAGTTGTATGAGAAATGTGGTTGGCAGCCCTGCATGGATTCCCCTTGATGAAAGAGGAAGCTTGAAGTATTTTAAAGTCATTGATGGATGACTATAGCAAGCAGTTACCGCATCAACACCCCGGGTTAAGCCGCCAGATGGAATAGAGTCCCACCAGCTGGATCCACGCTAGACAAGCCAGTAAAGACGAGGAGACGCGCATGCCGTCATTAAAGAGCAGGAATCGGCCTGGAATACTTCTGGTTGGCAAGTTTTTATCAGGGTCGGTTGGCAACCGAGGTGTGTGCGAGGATCCTTGCGGTTGCTCTCGAGACTTCCGGTTGGTCAGTGCTCACGACCTCATCTCACCCTGGTCGTCTTGCACGGATATTCGACTTTCTTCTGACTGTCTGGCGACAACGCCACACCTATACCTCGCCCATGTCGATGTCTATAGCGGTCTTGCGTTCGTTTGGGCGGAATTGGTTTGTTGGGCCTTAAGAATGTTGAAAAAGCCATATGTGTTGACACTTCACGGAGGAAATCTTCCGGTATTTGCTCGAAGGTCAGATCAGCGGGTTCGCCGCCTATTGCAAAGCTCGTCAGCCGTCACCGCACCTTCGAGGTACCTCCTCGAACAGATGCGTCAGTACCGTCAGGACATGAGTTCTTTTGCCAAACCCATTGGATCTGGCTAAGTATCCGTTTAAGCATCGAGAGCACCCTGTTCCCAACTTGGTGTGGTTACGGGCCTTTCACGATTTCTACAATCCTTTCGCTCGCTGTACGGGCTGTCGCTCTTCTAGTAAACAACTTCCCCACCGTTCGGTTAGTTACTGATTGGACCCAATAGCGGTGATGGAAGTCGTGAGTCAATGTTGGATCTGGCCCTGAAGATTGGTGTTCAGGATCGAGTAGTCTGTACCAGGCCAGGTCCCTAAGGGACGAAATTTCCCATTGGCTCCAGCAAGGCGATATCTTTCTGAACACGACGCGGGTGGACAATACGCCAGTCAGTGCGCTGAAGCTATGGCGTGTGGTTTATGCGTCGTCAGTACAAATGTAGGCGGCATTCCCTACATGCTAGAAGATGAGTACGATGCGCTCCTTGTCCCTGCCGATGACCCCGCAGCAATGGCCAAAGCGGTCCAGCGTTTTCTAACCGAGGATGGATTGGCCGAGCGGTTGTCTGGTAACGCACGCCGGAAAGCAGAGCAATGTGATTGGTCAAACATTCTTCCGAGATGGGAGAGACTATTTACCGATGTCACGAGAGAACATACAACATGACGGACACGCTTCTCAAAGCCTATTCATAGTCTCCCGAGCCTCTGCCTTCGGTCGCAGCTAACCTTCAGAGGTCTGTACCTTGGCTGCTGGCGCTATGGCTCTGAGACCGAACAGCTCATAGAAGAGGCCCTCGGATCAAGAGAGCTGGAGTCCTAGTCAGTGGAAAGTTTGGCGAGGGAGCGCCTTTGCCTATGTGCTCCACGGTGCGGCCACGCGGGTCCTGTATTATCGTGAGTAGTGGGCTGAACGTCGTCGCGCCGAATCCTCCGAGACGGGTTCAGTGAGCGCTTGTCTGAGCGCGGCCGACACAATGTAAGAGGATTCGGCTGGTCAATTATCCTGTCGAGGTGGGAGTAATTATTTTAATTTTCAAGAGTTAGCTTTCTGAGCGATAATGTCCAGGGCTCTTGATTTTAGTTGTCCTTACGACATTTCTGGAAGTGGAGACGATATGTCGACATTGACGCAGAGTGTTATACCTTAGAAGTCCTTTGGGGCTTCAGCGACTTCTGTCAGTGTTTATGGGTGGTGGTGGTACCACCGAAGATTTGATTCTCGCTTCCGGAGGTTCGTTGACGAGCTAACGGCACGTGAGCATGGACTGCGGAGCAATTTCATGCTTTCCAGGAAGAACGACTCAATAGGTTGCTTGAACATGCAACGCAATTCTTCCTACTATGGCGAACTGTTCCAAAGATATGGTGTAAATAGAAGCCTTACTCCTTTTGAAGCCTTATCGAAGATGCCTCTGCTAACAAAGGAGGTACCTTCGGACGGCACCGAGGAAGTTACTAACGGGCAGACCACCTTTTGGAACAATAACCCAGAAGTCCAGCGGAACAACTGGTACGCCAACCGAGATTTACTACACACCAGAATTTCATTCGTGGGAGAGTGCCACTGACCGAGGTAAGGTGCTACTTCATTGGGCAGGTGTGACCTATCGAAACCGGAGAGTGATGTTTGGTGCACGGAAAGTCTGCGCTTTCGAAAGGGATTCAGCTCCTTTCTGGCATTTCAGTCCCACAGAGAAGCTTGCATATGCCTCCATCTTTCACTTATCAGACAAGTTTTTGCCAAGTTATATCGAATTTTTGCGCGACTATGTGCCCGATCTGATATCAGGCTATCCAAGTGCCCTTGCTACGGTTGCGCGGTACAGTCTAGAAAAAGAATCTTCCCCTCCCGCCAGCCAAAGCGATATTTACGTGCTCTGAGACGCTGCAGCTGACCACGGCGCGAAATACGATGGAGCAGGCATGGCAGTGTAGGGGTTTTTGATCGCTATGGAGGTGTTGAAGGAGTGTCTATTTGTTTTCTGCAATGTGAATTTGGTCGTTACGCACGTGAGTCCGGAGGCAGGAATTATCGAGATAGTGGATTCAGACGGCCACCAAGTGAAGCCTGGGACACCAGGGCAAGTCGTTTGTACTGGATTACAAGAATTTACTGCAGCCATTGATCCGGTACAAAAATCGGAGATCTTGCTCGCTGGTCCGTGCTAACCAGGATTGCTTCTGCGTGAAGGAAATGCTCCATCATTGAAGGTATCGATGGTCGCGTTGAGAGATCTTTGCTATACACGCAGGATGGAAGGCAAATATTGCGGTTTGATGGAGTATTTAAGGGAGGGCTTCATATAAGAGAAGCACGAAGTGGTACAGGAGAGCCTCACGAGATTCACGGTGTATGTTGTGCCTGCTGCCGGTTTCACACAGCAAGACATTGATGCGATCCAAAGTAACATGCACTACATGTAGGGAAGGTCCAGATTGATATTAAATGTGTTGATGTTATCCAACGCAGTGCCTCAGGGCAAGTTTCGAGCGGTACGTATTGCAAGCCTCTCAAGAAGAGAAAAATCGCGTGGTCGGCGCGGGCTCTACAGTGGACAGTAATGCCTGTGTACGCAATACAGATAATAATGTATGAACGGACATCTCGATCCGTTATTTGTCAAGGGGGACCCTTCCCATCCATAGGTGTCATGACACCACCAAGAAGCGCTCGACTGTGTGAGAGTGCGTTATGTGCCAACTGCAGACTTTCGTCATGAACATGAAAGGATTATCATCAATAGACTGCAGGCAAAGGAGGGGGGTGAAAGTAGTGATGGAGCCAGTGAACAGAAGTTCCTCGTGAACCAAATGGAAAATTTCGGGTTGTGATCTGTAGACTCTCTCAATCAGGTATTGCGGATTTCCTTGGGCAGGGGCAATCAGTTCACATTCAGGTTCCTCGGGGCAGAGGGCGGCGCTGAGTCTGATCCTGAGGACGCTTCGTGCGCCCCGATGTCGTAAGCCGATCCCTGCGGACGGGTCACGCCCGCAAAATCCGTCGCCAACAGTCGAGACCGTGGTCCCAGCATCGGTGCAGGGTGCGCCCGCCTTGAGGTGGAAGTCGCTCGATGAGACGGTGCAATCGGTGATCAGGCCAATCGTGCGATTGGTCGTCAAGACTGTACTTATCCCGTTATCGACCACATTAGACGTGAATCCCACCACGATATTATTCGTAAAGGTGGAATTTGTGGTCCCTGCGGAAATATTGAGCTCCAGAAATGCCGCTTCGTAGATTGTATTGTTATAGAATTTATTGCCAGTCGTTGGTCCAGCGGAGTCCGGCCAGACCCAAAAATACCCACCCCGCCATGTGTTGTAGGCAATACTGTTCCGCAGGGTATTATTTTGGTCACCGATGAGAAAGCCCCCGCCGTTGAGGGGTGCCGCAGACGGTCGCCGTGCCATTCAGGCCTTCCCGTTCCCGTTCGTATGGCTCACGATGTTTTCGAGGATATTGTTGCTCGCCTGAAGGTCCGCTATGACTATTATAGACGCGCAGGCCAAAGCAGACGTTGCCGTAGGTCGTGACGTTGCGGAGGGTGCTATTGCGTATGCCTTCCATATATATAGTCCGTTCGCCCCCGGATAAGCCGGTGAGGTTCGCCCGCCAGCCGTTATCATGCACAATCGTATTCTCGATGAGCATCTGATCACCCGACATGGTATTGGCGCCTGGACCATTTTTAATCTCCACGTTACGAATCGTCAGTCCGGTCCCTCCAGGATAATCGATGGCGAACGCCCCGCCACCGCTGTACGGGGGTGCCGTTCTGTGGCAACTGACAGGGCGGTAATCCCAATCCCGTCGAAAATGAGGCCGTCAATAGTAATCCAGTCCTTGTCACCCATCAGGGCCGCATAGCAGCCTGAATTGGGCGCCATCGTCACCACTTCATTTTGGTAGCGGGAGACGGTGATGCGAGCCGCCTGGGTGCCTGAGGCTGGAAAATCTGGATCAATACAGTCCGTTCTACATAGGTGCCGGTGCGGACATGAGAGCGTATCGCCAGCAGCAGTCAGACACCGGACCCCTTCACGAACCGTGAGTTTGGGCGTGTTGATATTTTGCGCCGCCGCGCAACTGTTGGCGTCGCTGCCGGTTTTGGCCACATAGTAGGTGGCGGCCTGAACCGTGACGGCTCCGATAAAGAACAACAATGCACAGGTTGGTAATAGAACAAGGACTCTGAGCTTTCTTGAAATCTTTGTCATGATCAGCACCTCAACAAGAATGTATGAGATAATATATGAAGCGAGTCTGTGTTTTCAGCGTATAGATAAGGCACAATGCATGCCATGCGGATGACGGATTGTAAGCAATTGATTTGTTTCATAGTTGCTTTCAGATGCTTATCGTAGGGTTTGAACTGCAGTGAAAATGCATGCTGTAGCCGAACTGATGAACCTCAACCCTGCAACGCAGGTTGAGGGTACAGTTCGTGTCAGAGTCATATGTGACCGCCGCGATTGATCGCCTTCGACCGGACACTCATTCGGTGGCTCGACTCATCATCACCAGTCCCGAATACGGCGTTCATCGCCTTGAGGCGGTTCAGGATGCCGTTGAAGGTTGCAACAATTATAATGACTTCTATAATTATCCTATGCTTTAACGAACGTCAACACACTGACAAGCATGCGTTCGCTCGATTCTGAGCCGGGAGCGTCCCCGGAGGCTTGGAGATTATAGTCGTGGACGGGCTTTCAGATGACGGTACCCGGGAGATTTTGACGCGCCTCGCTTCAGAACGGCATCCTGAATTATTGCGTGGTCGACAACCCTCGCCGTGTATACGCCTTGCGCGATGAACGGGTATTCGCGCGGCATCGCGGTCAGTATATCGCAATCTTAGGCGCGGCGCATACCCAGTACGCCCATGATTTTTTGCTGGTTTGCGTGGCCCTTCTTCATGAGCATCCTGAAGCATCCTGTGTGGAGGGCCGGCTGTGACTAGAGGGAGGTGGGTCTGTTCGGTCAGGCAGTTGCGGCGGCAGCGACCCACTCCATTCGGGATTGGCAATGCGAAACTTATCGACACCCCACCTATGAGAGGTTGTGCAGAGATGGCTTGTTATCCGGTGTTTCGCAAAGAAGTCTTTGAGAGGATCGGGCTCTGTGATGAACGATTTGTTCGCAATCAAGATGACGAACTTTGCTACCGGCTTTGCCAGGCATGGAGAGAAAGTCTTTATTTCTCCTCGTGCGCGTTATACCTACTTCATTCGAGAGACACCCTCCAAGCTGTTCCGGCAATATTTCGACTATGGATACTGGCGGGTGGCAGTGTTGAGGAAGCACCGGCGTCCGGCCTCCTTTCGACAGATCGTACCGCCACTGTTTATGTCCTTGGTGCTGGTGCTTGCGATCTTGGGATTGTCGTTGCCGGGGTGGTGGAAGGGTTACCGCCCTGGCGCTACCTTGATCTACACATCGACACCCTGATTGTCGGATTGTGGGAATTCGAGCAAGGCCGGATGGCGGGTTGCGGTGCTCTTTCCGGTTGCGGCAGCGACCATGCTTTACAGCCTACGCGTCAGGGTTTCTGTGGGGACTTTTCAAGAACCCTGTTCATGCAGCAGCAGAGTATGCCCAGCAACAAGAGGAGAAGGTCGTGCGTTTCGAACCTAACGGGGGCAACCTTCTTTTATGATGGCCGAACCTCAGTCTATCTTTTGGGGCTCTGCGGCCGTTGATCAAACGCCTTGCCGCTGTCTCCTTCTGCGACGATGTCCTCGCTACTCTCTATGATGCCCGACATTTATCGGCTCTGTTCGACAGCCGTCTTTGCGGACATTCGAATTCGGAAAATCACCAGCGCTGGAATGGACTTTCATGTATGTCTGAGACCATAAGCTACAGCCCCCGGTCATCTCCAGTTGACGTTGAAGACTGGCCTCAATCCACCTGGGACCGGAATCTTCCGATCACGGATCGAGCGGTTGGAAATACGCGGCGTGTCCTTCGTCTTCTACGTGAAGCGGAGGTGCGAGTCACGATGTTCGTTCTCGGCAAGCTCGCCGAACGCTTTCCCCATGTCGTCAAGGAGATCCAGGCAGACGGTCATGAAGTGGCGTGCCACGGCTATGGACATGTGGAAATTGCTCAGCAGTCCCCCGACGAGTTTCTGACCGACATACGTCGTGCCAAGGACCTCCTGGAACAAATCACTGGAGAGAGGGTTACAGGATATCGGGCGCCTGATTTTTCGATTGTCCGGAGTACACTCTGGGCTTTTGATGCACTTGCGGAAGCAGGTTTTGAATACGACTCTAGCGTCATGCCGGTCCGACATCCTCGGTATGGCATTCCTGACTGGCCGGTACTTCCAGTGCGGGTTAATCTTGGCCGGGGCAACAGCATTCTGGAGGCTCCTTTGGCCACGTTTCGCGCACTCGGAAGAAATTGGCCGGTAGGCGGAGGGCGGATACCATCGTCTGCTGCCGGGATTCGCGAGCCGATATTTCGCACGGCACGTGATGAGTGTTGCCCCTTCGTGTTCTACTGTCATCCCTATGAGTTCGACGTGCAAGAGCTGAGGAGATCTCGCTCCGTGTCCCACTTTACCGTTCGACTACACCAAGGTGCAGGGCGACGATGGTTTGAACAGCGATTCCGGTCTTTTGTCAGTTGTTTTGGCGGACAACCAGTGCACGATATGCTTTCTTCGCAGCAATGGTCAGAATTTCATCTCCACAGCTTTGCATCTCGGAATCCTCCTCAAAACCGGGGCCACATTCCAAGATCCCTAGTAAGCAGCGTCACTAATCGCAAACGAGCAATCCGCAGGGACGAATGCGGAAGCTTCTCGCTACACATCCCCACAGAGGGCCGGCCGCGCAGCTGGCGTCTCGTTCTACAGAAAGGATGCGAATCATGTCGGACACATTGAAAGTGGCGCAGAACCGCACAGGCAGCAGAAGGGAGTGCTAAGGAACTGCCGTGCCCTCAGGTGGCGGTTATTGGTTCCGGTTAGTGGGGGAAAGAATCTGGTTCGTAATTTTTCCAACTTGATGCGTTGTCGGTCATATGTGATAGCCATGCCGAAACACTGCGCACGCTGGGTGAGCAGTATCTCCCAGTGCCGTACCGTGACCTCCTATGCCGAAGTCTTGCGGGACGACGTGGATTCAGGCAGTCGCGATTGCCACGACCGGCCGAGACGCACGGGCTCATGGTTCGGGAGGCCCTGCTGGCCGGCAAGGATGTGTTCGTCGAAAAGCCGTTGTGCCTCTCTGCCGAAGCAAGGACAATCTCTGGTCACCTTGGCGCGAGAGCAGAGGCCGCATCCTGATGGTCGGTCATTTACTCTGGTACCATCCCGCTATTCTCAAGCTAAAAGAACTGATCGATACCGGCGAACTCGGGCGCATCCAATATATCTACTCTAACCGATTGAACCTCGGAAAAATTCGCCGTGAGGAAAACATTCTCTGGAGCTTCGCCCCGCACGACATCTCGGTCATTCTTGGATTGCTGGGTGAGATGCCGACCTCGGTCATTGACCCAAGGGGGGAACTACCTCCATGAACAGATTGCCGACACTACTGTGACGCTGTTGTCATTCCCGAGCGGCGTCAAGGCTCATATTTTCGTGTCTTGGCTCCATCCGTTTAAAGAACAAAAACTGATTGTAGTGGGCGATCGAAAAATGGCGGTGTTTGATGACATGGAAAAGAAGGACAAACTGCTCCTCTACTCGCACTCGATTAAATGGAAAAGCCAGATTCCAGTCGCGAACCGTGCTGAAGCTCAGCCTGTCGAGGTTGGGACCGAGGAGCCTCTCCGGGAAGAGTGTGCGCATTTCTTGGACTCCATCCGCACGCGTCGGCGTCCGCGGACGGATGGGGAGGAGAGGCTTGCGTGTGCTCTCGGTGTTACAGCAGTGTCAGCATGCACTCGAGGCTAAAGGACCCACCACCGTTCAGCCTCCTGCCTCAAGAACCGCCCGGAAATTCTTTGCGCATGATTCGGCTTTTTGTCGATGAAGGAGTTGAGGTGGGCGAGGTAGCAGCATTTGGCATGTCTCCCACATCCTGAAAGGGTCCAGAAATCGGGAAATCGTGCAAGATCGGACAGAACGTGGTGATTGGTCCAAATGTCACGATAGGGAACGGGGTTAAGGTTCAAAACAACGTTTCCATCTATGAGGGCGTGACTCTTGAAGATTATTGTCTTCTGTGGGCCTTCGATGGTCTTTACCAATGTCTTCAATCCTCGGAGCGAGATTCCTCGAATGGGAGAGTTAAAACCAACACTGGTGAAGAAAGGGGCGACACTTGGGGCTAACTGCACAATCGTTTGTGGGGATTACGATCGGGCGATACGCCTTCATCGGCGCCGGCGCGGTTGTGGCCAAAGACGTGCCGGACTATGCGCTGGTCGTTGGGGCGCCAGCAAAGATGACAGGCTGGGTGTGTGAGTGCGGACTGAAGTTGGGTTGGACAGACGATTGCGCGAGCTGTACCTGCGGCAAACAATTCAGCAAGACGCGAACTGGCATTTCGAAGCCAGAGGAGATAGTCTGTAAAAGCCCTTTAAGAGGGTGTTGCAAACGACATCCATGCGTCAAGCATAGCCACAAGGCGCCCCACAATGCCTAGCACGGATCAAACGCTTTCTTGTTGGCGAACCACGCCGGGCAGCCAAGGCGATAAGTGAAATCTGAATTGAGAGTTGTCTTAATTAATAAGGAGTCCAACCATGAATGTTCCGCTGTTAGACCTGAAAGCGCATCATCAACCACTTCGCAAGGAGCTGCTCGCGGCTCTGGAGCAGGTGCTTGATAAGAATAATTTTATCCTTGGCAATGAGGTCGCCGAACTCGAAGAGAAGATTGCAGCCTACTGCCAGGTACGTTTCGGAGTGGGCGTGTCCTCGGGAACCGATGCTCTGCTGGCTGCCCTGATGGCGCTGGACGTCAAGTCCGGTGATGAAGTGATCACGACGCCGCTGTCTTTCTTTGCCACCGTTGGGGTCATTGTGCGATTAGGAGCCAGACCGGTCTTCGTCGATATTGACCCAGTGACCTACAATCTTGATCCTTCGCGACTTGAAGCGGCCATTAGTCCCCACACAAGGGCCATCATCCCTGTCCACCTGTACGGTCAGTGCGCTGATATGGACCCGATTCTTGAGATCGCAACACGACGCGGGTTGGCGGTGGTGGAAGATGCTGCACAGGCTATCGGCTCCGAGTATCGAGCTGGCCGACGGGCAGGCAGTATGGGTGTCGCCGGGTGTCTCTCCTTTTCCCGAGCAAGAATCTGGGCGGTATGGGAGACGGCGGCATGGTCGTGACCAACGACCAGAATCTGGCGGAACGACTTCGTATTCTCCGGGTGCACGGAGCAAAGCCGAAATACTATCACCGGGTGGTGGGAGGAAATTTCCGCCTCGATACGTTGCAAGCCGCCGTTTTGAACGTCAAGTTGGGCTATCTCGACCGGTGGACCGCGCTGAGACAGCAGCACGCCGAATTGTATGAGCGGCTATTCAGGGAAACGGGATTAGTTGAAAAGTTCAGCGTTCGGCTGCCGAAAGCCGTATACAAGACAACCGGTATTGCCCATTACCATATCTACAATCAGTTCGTGATCGGTGTGTCGGATCGAGACCAACTCCAGGCCCACCTCAAGGCCAAAGGCATCGGGACAGAGGTCTATTATCCGGTGCCTCTCCATCGGCAAGAGTGTTTCAACGGACTAGGCTATCACGAAGGCGATTTTCCTGAAGCGGAACGGGCCTCCCGTGAGTTGCTGGCACTTCCCATTTATCCTGAGTTGAACGAGGATCAACAGCACTATGTGGTTCAGGCGGTGCGGGAATGGTTCAGAACGCTGAAGGTAGTCTCAGTTGTCGGGGCGCGTCCGCAATTCATCAAATGTGCCCGCTGTGTCATGCTTGAGCTGCGACAGGTTGCGCAGGAGGTGCTGGTTCCACACTGGATAGCACTACGACGACAGCATGAGCGGCGTGTTCTTCCTGCGAGTTGGGCCTTCCCGAACCGGACTATCATCTCGCCGTCGGGTCAGGTTCTCACGGACACCAGACTGGTGAGATGCTCAAGAAAATCGAAGAGATTCTACTGAAGGAAGAGCCGGACGTCATGTTGGTCTACGGTGATACCAGGTCGACCCTTGCCGGGTCTCATGCCAGCAGCTAAACTTCACATTCCGGTTGCACACGTTGAAGCGGGGTTGCGTAGTCATAATCGAAAGATGCCGGAGGAAATCAATCGGGTCCTGACGGATCACTTGTCGGCTTTGTTACTCTGTCCGACCGGAGACTGCGGTCGAGAATTTAAGGCGGGAAGGTGCGACCAAGGGTGCTCCATCTCGTCGGTGATGTTATGTACGATGCCTTACTGGACGGGGTCGAGATCGCAAGACGGACCTCTAACAATTCTCGATCGCCTTGCGATAGAGCCTCAACGGTCTATTTTGGCGACAGGGCATCGAGCGGAGAACACCGATCAGCCTCAGAGGCTTGAGGGCACTGACACGGCTCTCGTTGGGCTGGCCAGAGCAGGGCACACGGTTGTCTTTCCAGTACATCCGAGGACTCAAAAGCAACTCAGCCTGCATTCCATCGAGGGTGACGAACACGAATGGCGTCGTATAGTCCTGCGCGCCACGGGGCCGATGCTGCTTCTCGTCCCAAGTCGCCACGCTTCATCCTTTGTCTGCCCTCAGCGAGGAACGTGAAGTGTGTAGGGCCAGGCTCTTCATCGCGCAATCGGCCGTTAACGCCCTGAACGAAGGCGGTTTCCACTGGTTTGCTGGGCCGAATACAGTCGAGCTCATACTTTCGGCGATACGTCCAGGTTTCGAGCGCCCGTGATTGGAGTTCCGTCTCATGAGCCACAAGGATAGATCGCGGTTCCCACACGCCGTCCCACATCCAGACCAGGGATAAGGCCTTCGATAGGCCGACATCCGGGTCCCCACCTCCCGTAACGGACTCTGGCGACTCCACTGATCGAGGACCCGCAGCACTTCGAAACGGTTGACTCTCCGCCAGGGTATCCCGCACAATATCCAGAGCCTACCACTCGGGCGGTCCCGTGGGAGCGGAGGCGGAGCCTCGGCGCAGGGTCCTGCTCTTCCCGCCGCCGCACGCGCATGCGGAGCTGCAATCCCTCAAGGCGATAAAGCTGTCCAACACGCTTGCGATTCACCAGCGATCCTTCGCGCCATAACAACCCCCGATGTGAAAGTATCCATACTGTTGCGAGCAAGGACGAGGTCGATGATATCCCAGGCGCAAGGGCGATTGATCTCGCGGCCCGACCGGGTCGATACTAGGCGGCCCGACTGAACTGGGCCCAGCGACAGTTCCGCGGAGCAACGGACCTGAAAGGTCACAGAACCACTTGCTCAGTTCCCGGCGGCGCGCGGGCCTCAGACTTTTTGGGAGCCCTCCGATAGCATGTCCTTGTCGAGTGTGGAGATCAATCACCAGCCGATTCAACTTCCCATTCGCGTCTCCAGCCGTCGGAGGCGGCGGAGGACGCTCATTTCCCCAGGCGTTCGTCCATCTTGTTCCACATAATTTAGAACGAACTTTTATCACCCTAGCTGGAGGCTGAGGTTGCCAAGGGGACTACTAGGGCGGTTACTAGGCAATGTGCCTACAAGGATAACTGTATACTTGCCAGCAAGGCACAACGCATAAGTCTTTAAAAACATTGCATGTTTCTGCGCATTCGGCTTGGCGATAACGGCTGCGGTTTGCCTCCAGGTAGGCATATTTTCTCGTCTCGCCGATGGCGGTAATCTCTTTTGCGTCGGTTGCCGAACAATGTGACGCAAGGATCTCTTATTTATCGCCTCTCCGGTTACGGTTATTAAGCTTGAGTCGATGGGGTTATCAGCCCCCTCTAAAGGTGGATTGTCCTTTTCCTGGGTTATGGCAAACTACGCAACTCGTGAGGCGTAAGCACTGTCAACATCTGGGGGTATCTGTTAATGGAAAGCTTTCTCCCATTTAATAAGGCTGATCTGGGTGATGAAGAGATAGCAGAGGTAGTCGATGTCCTTCGTTCTGGCTGGTTGACTACCGGACCCAAGGTGAAGGAATTCGAGCGGGAATTCGCCGCGATGGTCGGCACGCAACACGCTGTTGCGGTCAATTCCCTGCACGGCGGCGCTTCATCTTGCCCTTGAAGCGGCTGGACTGCGTGAGGGAGATGAGGTGCTTGTCCCGACGATGACCTTTGCTGCAACCGCAGAAGTTGTCACCTACTTCAAGGCAAAACCTATTCTTATTGATTGTGTGCAAGACACGCTGAATCTGGACACGGACCGGATTGAAGAGGCCATCACGGATAAAGACGAAGGCGATCATTCCTGCCCATTTTGCCGGCCAACCCTGCGATATGGATCAAATCCAGTCTATCGCTCGTGTCCATGGCCTGCACGTGATTAGAAGATGCTGCCCACGCGCTCCCTGCGCGATATCAAAGGGAAGATGGTAGGGGGCATCGCCGACAGCACGTGTTTTTCGTTCTACGCGACGAAAAGCATAACAACCGGCGAGGGGGGATGGTTACCACTAATAATGCCGAGTGGGCCGCTCGCATTCGGATGATGAGTCTGCACGGCCTGAGTCGGGATGCCTGGAACCGATATTCCGCGGAGGGCTCATGGTATTACGAAATCCTCTCTCCTGGGTTCAAATACAATTTAACTGACATTGCTGCGGCACTGGGTCTGGCACAACTCAAAAGTGCGATCGATTCTGGAAGGCACGCGAGCGGTGCGCCACTCTCTATCACGAGGGCTTTCGAGATCTGCCGGAAATTGTTTGTCCGCAAGCGGCGTCCCACGTGCAACATGCCTGGCACCTTTACGTCATTCAACTGGACCTGGATCGTTTACGCATCACTCGCAACGAGTTTATCCGTCAACTGCAGCAAGCCGGTATTGGGTGCAGTGTGCATTTCATTCCCCTACATCTTCATCCTTATTACCGCGACATGTGGGGCTACCGACCAAACGATCTTCCGGTTTCCAATATGGTTTTTCAGCGCATTCTTTCATTGCCGTTGTATTCCAAGATGACAGAAGCCGACATTGATCGTGTCATTGACACAGTGCGTAACCTCGTCAAGGAAAACCGACGATGATGAAGCGGGCATTTGATATCTGCGCATCTACTCTAGGACTGCTCATCACTTGGCCGCTCCTAGTGATCATCTCGGTTCTGATCAAGCTTGACTCGCGTGGGCCGGTGATCTTTAGCCAAGTGCGTGTTGGGAAAGGATTTTGCCCATTCAGGATATACAAATTCAGAACCATGGTTGAGGAAGCTCCAGGCCAGGGTCTGCCTCTAACTAGTTGGGCAGGATGTCCGTGTGACGAGGGTGGGCCGAATCTTGCGGAAGTTCAAACTTGACGAATTACCGCAGCTGGTGAACGTGCTCGTGGGCGACATGAGCCTTGTCGGACCAAGGCCGGAAGTTCCTCGTTATGTTGAGCTACTGCGTTCAGAGTTATTCCGAGATACTTGTCGTTCGCCCAGGAATCACCGACCTGGCGTCGCTGAAGTTCATCGACGAAGCAAGCCTCCTTGCGTGTTCCGGAAATCCTGAAGAGGAATATCGAACCAAAGTTCTTCCGGAAAAGCTTCGATTGGCGAAACTGTATGTTCGTCATGTGTCCCTTCGCCTCGATCTCGCAATTATCGTTCAAACGCTGTTGCGAATCGTGAACTTGCCAGCTGTGGTCTGTGAACTCCCTGAGTTGAAGGCCACACCTCAGCCTCCATCGGTCTCCCTTTGGTCGCGCGTTTCGTCATTGATTATCAAGTGGCGGAGACTTATCATTGTCGCGCTTGATGTGGCCATGATAATTTCGGCAAACTACTTAGCATTTGTCTTGCGGGTTTGATGGGAACATTCCATCAGAGGAAATCGGGAAGTTCCAGCAAACTGTGATCTGGCTAGTCGGGATTCGAGGAGTGGCATTCGCCGTATTTGGACTCCATGAAGGTCGACGGAGGTATACAAGCATTTGGGATCTACAAAACATGATGGGTGGAGTCTTAACGAGCACAATCATGTTCTATGTCCTGGTGTATTGGGCGTTAGGCATCAACGATTATCCCCGCTCTATCTTTGTGATCGATAGTGTTCTGCTTGTTGGGCTTCTAGCAGGGGTGAGGCTGCCATTCGAGAATCTTTCGTGAGAAAGTAATTTATCGAAAGAAAAAGAACGTTCTCGTGGTCGGTGCTGGCGACTCAGGAGAACGAGTCGTGCGTGAGATGAAAACTCGCCCCGAATATCGTCGCCATCCAATTGGATTTGTCGATGACCAAGTAACCCTTTTGAATCAACGTATTCACGGCGTCAGGGTCTTGGGTACTTTGGGGGATCTCCCAACGCTTGTGAAGGAGCATAAGCCAGAAGAGGTTGTGGTTGCGGTGCCCGATGCGACGCCCACTTTCCTTAGGGACCTTATCAGCAAACTGGAGCCTTACGAGGTCTCGATTAAGACATTGCCGAGCATAAAGGAGTTACTGGCCGACGAAAGTACCGTGAGTCAGATTCGTAATGTCTCCCTTACAGACCTGTTGACGCGAGCGCCCGTGAATTTGGCCACCATTGAAGCAACAAGGCAAATGGTCAGGGGTAAAAGTGTGTTGATCACCGGTGCTGGTGGCTCGATCGGCTCTGAATTGGCTCGTCAGATCAGTTTGTTGGAACCTCATGCCCTCTTGCTCTATGAGCGCCACGAAAACAGTCTGTATAACATTCATAAAGAACTAGAAGACCAAGGGCTTTCTTTTCGTGTATGCCCGATCATCGGGGATGTCACCGATGCTCGTCGGCTCTGCATGCGTGTTGGAGGAGCATAGGCCTCAGATCCTGTTCCATGCGCGCTGCCCACAAACACGTTCCTCTTGTGGAACTCAAATCCTGCCGAAGCCCTGAAGAACAACTGCGTAGGCACGCGCATCACCGCCGATGCTGCTAGCAGATACGGGGTTGAACAGTTCGTCCATATCTCAACTGACAAGGCGGTCAACCCGTCGAGTGTTATGGGGGCGACCAAACGCGTGGCCGAACTCATAATTCAGAATATTGCGCGGACCAGTCAGACGCGTTTCCAAATTGTACGATTTGGCAATGTACTTGGTAGTAGCGGAAGTGTTCTGCTACGCTTCCAGGAGCAAATCAAGGCGGGTGGGCCGGTGACTGTTACCCACCCGGATATCACAACGATATTTCATGCTTATTCCTGAGGCGGTTCAGTTAGTTCTTCAGGCCGCGACCATTGGCGAACAAGGCGGAATTTATATCCTGGATATGGGAGAGCAGATCAAGGTCTTAAGTTTGGCCAGAAACCTTATCAGGTTGTCCGGTTTCGTTCCCGGGAAGGAGATTCCCATTCAATTCGTTGGGCTCCGAGCGGGAGAAAAACTTTATGAGGAATTAGTTGGTGAAGGCGAGGTCGCAGTGTCCTCATCTCTGGACAAGGTTCTACAGATTCTAGCCACAAGCCAGTCCCAGTTTCGAAGGGTTCCAAGAAAAGCTAATCGCCTTGGAGGCAGCAGCCTATCTCGACAAGCTCAGTACGGTCATCGAACTACTGAAGGAGATTGTCCCAGCCTTCCGTTGTTCTTCTGATTCGGAGACTTCGATCATGCGAAGTAGCTCAGGTGTTGTCGACGAAGAGGTTGCTGGCTAGTGAATTGCTGGGATTGCAGGGCATACTCCTAGCTAGGAAGTATGCCCGATTCCTAAGAGACTTTCTTATCGCTGACGGAATCAGAAGATTCAGCCGACTGGATAGATATTCAACCTGGAAGGAATGAGATTTTATGAAGTGTGACTCCCCAGGAAGTCAATCAGAGATGGCCATGCTGCATGAGTATACCAGGAATTGCATGGCGAAGCAAATGGCTTATTCTGGGGTGTGTCACTCTCTCCACGATACTAGCATGGACTTACTGTGTCATCGCACCGAATTACTATTGGTCAGAAGCATTCGATTGTTGCGGAGGATCAGAAGCTACTTGAGAATGTCGTTCACGAAGCAACGGAAGGAAAGTTCGAACAGCGTCTCTTTATCATCCAGCGGCAGCATCATGAGTCAGGACTTTTGGGTGACATTGCTAGGGAGTTGAATCCGTATCCCAAGGAACTTGAAGAAGGCGGTGAGGCTTCCGCCATCCTGGCGATTGACCCGCGCCGATCAAGGTCGAGAGGATCAAGACAGACCCAGCAGGAAACTCTTTCACAGGAGAGCACGAAATCGAAGCTTTTACGGTGTCTGTCTTACATCAAGATCCGATGACTGCGATGAAGGTGACTGCACGGATAGCGGAAAAATTTATTGGGGAGAACATAAAGGAGCGTGCGTCTGATGCTGAGGTTTGCATTGAAGTTTGTTGACGACGAGCTGGGGAGGCATAAAGCTTGAATTGGAGAAGCAGGAAGAGCAGATCAGTACATTCAAGAAATCACACATGGGTGAACTTCCGCAGCATACAGATAATAGCCTTCCGTACATTGGACAGATTGGAAGTTGAGATCAATGTAGTTAGCGAAAGTATTCAGCGACATTCCGACAAGCTGGCGACGGTGCAGAAAGCGATGCAGGAGTATCTCCTCTTCGGGCGACAAAATCGTAGCGTTCGTGACCAGTTCGGCGGAGCCTGACCCACTTTTTGCTCGAATGAAGGAGTTAAGGGAAAAACAGATCAAACTAAAGGCAGAATTTAGGGACGAGTACCCCGAAGTCATCCTGACCAAGGAAGAGCTGCGGCATGTCGAGGAACAATTGGTCGAATTGCATGGTCCCGACGCGCTCAAGCCAGACCACAAAAACCACACGACCCCTACCTCCAGGATCTTGTGAAACAAGAGAGCGAGGAAAGAAGTGAATTGAGTCTTTCTAAACAACGTCTGGAGATCTTGAATGCTAGCCGGAGAGGTTATGAAAACATGTGAGAGATGTCTCATGAAGTTGAACAGGATTTGCTGGTTCTCGAGCGTGACTATGGCAGCATGAAGGCCAACTACGCCACGCTTGCTGGATAAGCGGTTGCATGCGCGGGTAGCAGAAAATATGGAAAAACGGCAGAAGAATGGGAAGTTCCGCATACTGGACCCAGCCAGTTTTCCACGAGCACCTATCACACCGAACAGGCCGAAAGTCTTGGTGTTGGGATTTTTGTTCGGCTGTGTTTTGAGTGTGGGGTTGTCGGTAATGCGCGAGCGACTCACCCCCAGTTCCGCGGGCCGGAAGACGTGGACCTTCTGATGGGTCCTCGGTTATTGGCGGCAATTCCAGACTTCTCATTTCTGTGGGGCCAAACGAATGGGCAGCGCCGTATTCCGAAACTCCTATCTGCAGAAACAATCCCTCGGAGGTATCGAGGGTTCCAGTTGGAAGTCACAGAAGGCAAAGCGGCTGCAAGCGCATCCACCGAAAGGCTGCTTCGTTACGAGAAGGAGTTTCGTGGCGAAGTTTTTCCCGCACTCCATGGCTGCTGAGCAGTATCGCGTAGCAGCCGCGAGGCTGCAATTACTCAACACTAACGCAAGATCGAAGGTTGTGGCTGTGACGAGTGCAATCAAAGGCGAAGGGAAAACGACAACTATTATTAATCTAGGCTATACGCTCGCACGAGATTTCGGAAAGCGAGTGCTTCTGCTCGATTGCGACTTCATCTTCCCCGAATTGAAGTACTTCTCCGAAACACCAGCCGAATACGGGCTGGTTGATTGCTTCAGGAGCAACATTCTCCGTGGAGGAGGCGATGACCTCTTTTACCGAGACCCTCCTGCTGGATCATGCCCGGCGGGTGAGGTTGGGCCTGGTTCTACCGAGCTACTAAAGACAGGTCCAGCTCGAACGTGTTCTGTCGCAGTTGCGCGATAAATTTGACTATATCCTGATAAATGCCCCACCGATTCTTCCCGTGGCCACGATGAACGTACTGGAAAGACACACTGATTTCCTTCTTCTCGTGGTGAGAGCGAATTTGACGTCGCAGCAAGTCGTCAAGCGGGCACTTGACTCGCTGCGAGCATCGAATCCCATTCACGTGATCCTCAATTGCGTTCCGGCGCAGGCGCTTCCGTACACCACCATGCAGAATATGCTGTCTCAGAGGGTCGATCCCTTGGGTGGTTTTGCGCACTTTCAATCTCGGCAATTCGTGCGAGATTAGGAAGTTGGGTGGAGAATTGTCTTCGTATTTGTAATGGCCCACCGGATGTTGGGGATGTCGGAGGTGCTTGTTTCTGACTAACCAATCCGCACAGCTCACGGCTGGTGTCCCGCCGCCAGGATGTGAAACCTGCGCGGGAATGGGAACGGTTGTCTGTTTGCTTCCGAACTCCTGGCTTACGCCTTTGACCCCTTTCTTGCTTCGGCATACCGCAACCCTTCGCCAGATGGCGGGCCAGCTGAAGGCGCGTGGGAGTCCTCAAACAGAGCCCCTTGGCTGCCGAACAGACTCTTCACGATGGCGCCAGAGTGCAAAAATCTGGCGAGGGTCTCATGCACGTCTGACGTATCTGAGTGCCACTTGGGAGGTGGTGTTATTCCAATGTTAAGAAGAGCGGCAAACAGGTCAAAATAAATGGACTGACGAGCAACACAGAGAGCTGTCTCGCCAACTGCGCTACGGGTGCGGAAAGAGAAGGGAATTCCACTAATCATCCATCAAAGACTTGAGCAATTCCCCCAGAGACCATCCCCCTTCTAAATCCAGGAGCGTACTTCCGAGCTATCTCTTTTCGATCTTGCGGGGCCCATGGCCTCCGGTATCCTTTTCGCATAAGGCATGATGAGGGACGAGTTTCAAGGCCTGCACCAAGGAGAGCGATCATGACATATTCACGCGGCAGGGGGTTCATGGCAAATTGTGAGAAAGAGGGAAATGCGCTCATGCAAACGACAGGACCATGGGAAACACGGCAATATCCGCAATCGTGGGGAAATTTAGCCTTAGCCGACGAGAGCCTGGGCGTACTTCAACCACCCAAAGCCAAGACCCGCTCCCCTCGGCTGAGCAGTGGTACAGGACATTGCGGAGGAGGAGGAGGTTGACGCTCTTGCTCTTACCACGGGAATGATTAATGGAATTCGCCTGTCTCTCATGTTGTGGAGTCTCATCGGTGTCATCATTCTATTGATTGGTAAACTTCTAACTTTCTAGATTCAAACCGTCCCCACTAACATCCCATGCCGCCGTGGGAGTGGCGACGGTCACAGTTTCTCGCCCTATAATGAAATAAGTCCAATTTCTCCGCTTGCCTTAGCTAACTCAGGCACACTGTTTGCTCTCACCCCCATTTGTAGGATTGCTTCACTGTTTGTTGAGGCACGAAGTATTTCCTGTTGAATCGCTGTGACATTCGACCGAATTTACAATCACGGGGGCCGGTCAAGAGCACTTAGTTTATATCGCAAAAGAAGATTGGAACAACGGATGTCATTGGCTCACTCAAAGTATTCTCGAGCAGCTCAGATTGTTGACCAGGTTACAGAGGGACTCGTGTTCTCAATTCAAAACATCATCTATGACAACACTCGAGTCAAATATTCATGAACCTGAAAATGCGACTATCCTCAGTACTACGGAAACTTGCTCCTCCACAACAGACTTGGGGACAAATTGATTTGTCTCTATGACTTTTATGAGAGGCACGGAAGAATTGCGACGAATAGACTGATCTTCAATGACGTCTTCTACAAGATGAGAGACTACGGATGAAATCATTCATCCATTAGCGTGTCCTTGTCACCGATAAAGAATTTGCCAAACTGTTCGTGAAAGCCGTTGTTGGTGATCATTACACCGTACCCACTCTTACACGTCCTGCACAGCATGGACGAAGTGAGGATCTATAACGTTTCCTTCTGCATGCTGTATCAAGCCGACCCACGCAAGCGGACGAAGTAATCATTCGTAAAAACGGAGAAGAAATCGACTTCTGCGAGAAATCAGAAGGATGGTTTCATCTGAATTACTATCACGAGTCACTCGTGAAGCAAAACTACAAAACGTTACAACCAAAGATCATCGTTGAACCCCTCATCTTTGGCCAGCCCGATCAAATGATTACAAATTCTTTTGCTACAAAGGCAGTCCGAAGCTTATAAAGGTTATTGTCAGACCGATATACAGACTATGGCTGTAAGTATTTCGACGATAAGTGGGTCGAACAAGACTTTTCAATAACTCATGAGAAATCTTCAAAACCAATACACTGTCCCGATAACTTTAGGGAAATGCTGTGGATTGCCGCGGCGTTGAGTGCATACTTTTCATTGGTGCGGGTAGATTTATACAGTAATGGAGAGAAATGTTTGGTCGGAGAACTTACCCATTGCAGTGAAAATGCTGGTGGACAGATTTATTCCGAAGTCTGGCGAGCAGAGTTGCCTCCAAGATTATCTTCGGTTGAGATCAACACAGTGATACATGCGTATTTCTGTTTGACGAGGGGCTGTCGGTTGGCCTGAGGTGCGGAGTTGCCGGCTTACGCTCTTCATGTGACCGCCTGTTTGGGTCCCGAACCCCAAGTCAATGCCAAACTCGATGTACAGCGGATTCATAAATAGATGATAGTAAGGCGATATATCGGCGTTTCAAGGAGGCCCTTTGGCGGAGAAACAGATCACCTGGCGAGGGGCGACCCCCCAGAGTGATCTTACTAACACCTGAGGAAGATCTGCTTGCTGACCTCATTCGAAAATGAACTTTCATTGCCCGCACTATCGTAGGCAGTGATGACAAAAGTAAGTTGTGTTCGCCGATGAGCCCCGTCGCCTGATAGGTGGCTGTTCCCGCCGGGACTGTGGCCAAGGCAGCGCCATAGGCGCCGGATGCTGTTGCTCGATAAATTTTGTAACCAGCCAAGTCGGCATCTGTGTTTGGAGTCCATGTCAACGTGGCGGACGAGGTCGTTGGAGCACTGACCGTCAGTGTGACCGCCTACCGTTTTTCGATGAAGATCCCGTCGCACTAACTGTGATGGTGCCGGTTGTAGGTTCCAGCGGCAAGTCCTGTCGCGTTCACAGCGGCGGTTAATGTACTGCTGCTGCTTCCAGATGCAGGACTGACGCTCAACCATGAGGCGCTATCGCTTACGGTCCAGTTTAATGTGCCGCCGGTATTCGTCAAAGAAACGGTTTTGGTTAGCCAGGGTTTGCGGCTCCACTGTAGCGGCTGCGTAGGTAAGACTTGATGGGTTTAGACTGATATTTGGGGCAGCTGTGACGAGTGAGCGTCACAGGGACGGTCATGCTCGACACTCCGGTCGCGCTCAAGGTGATAGTCCCGTTATAGCTACCCGCTGTCAGGATTCCTGTGGTTGCGCTCACGGTTACGGCGCCATTCCCGCTACCAGAAGCAGGTGAGGACCGCCAGCCAGGTGGTATTGGGACTGGCGCTCCAGCTCAAGGTGCCGCCGGTGTTACTGATGGTCACGGTCTGAGGCGGCGGGATTGGCGCCGCCCTGCTGTGGCGGTAAAGGAGAGCGCAGCCGGGCTGGCGCCGATGGCGGGGGCGGCCGCCACCGTCAAGGCCACGGCGACCGATTGCGACGCGGCCCTGGGGCCGCCACGGTGATCGTACGTATTGTAGGTGCCCGTCGCCAGGCCCGGTGGTATTGACGCTGGCCGCCAGCGTGCCGGTCCCGGAGCCCGAGGCGGGACTGAGGGTCAACCAGGCGGCGGTATCTCGCTGGCGCTCCAGCTCAAGGTGCCGCCGGTGTTGCTGATGGTCACGGTCTGAGGGGCGGGATTGGCGCCGCCCTGCTGGGCGGTAAAGGAGAGCGCAGCCGGGCTGGCGCCGATGGCGGGAGCGGCCGCCACCGTCAAGGCCACGGCGACCGATTGCGATGCGGCGCCTGAGGCCGCGACGGTGATCGTCGTATTGTAGGTGCCCGTCGCGAGGCCGGCGGTATTGACACTTGGCCGCCAGCGTGCCGGCCCCGGAGCCAGGCGGGACTGAGGGTCAACCAGGCGGCAGGATCAGTGGCGGTCCAGCTCAGGTGCCGCCGGTGTTACTGATGGTCACGGTCTGAGGCGCGGGATTGGCGCCGCCCTGCGGTGGCGGTAAAGGAGAGCGCAGCCGGGCTGGCGCCGATGGCGGGAGCGGCCGCCACCGTCAAGGCCACGGCTGACCGATTGCGACGCGGCGCCTGAGGCCGCGACGGTGATCGTCGCTATTGTAGGTGCCCGTCGCGAGGCCGGTGGTATTGACACTGGCCGCCAGCGTGCCGGCCCGGAGCCCGAGGCGGGACTGAGGGTCAACCAGGCGGCAGGTCTCACTGGCGCTCCAGCTCAAGGTGCCGCCGGTGTTACTGATGGTCACGGTCTGAGGCTGCGGGATTGGCGCCGCCCTGCTGGTGGCGGTAAAGGAGAGCGCGGCCGGGCTGGCGCCGATGGCGGGAGCGGCCGCCACCGTCAAGGCCACGGCGACCGATTGCGATGCGGCGCCTGAGAGCCGCCACGGTGATCGTCGTATTGTAGGTGCCCGTCGCGAGGCCCGCGGTATTGACACTTGCCGCCAGCGTGCCGGTCCCAGAGCCCGAGGCGGGACTGAGGGTCAACCAGGCGGCGGTATCACTGGCGCTCCAGCTCAAGGTGCCGCCGGTGTTACTGATGGTCACGGTCTGAGGGTGTGGGATTGGCGCCGCCCTGCGTGGGCGGTAAAGGAGAGCGCAGCCGGGCTGGCGCCGATGGCGGGAGCGGCCGCCACCGTCAAGGCCACGGCTGACCGATTGCGATGCGGCGCCTGAGGCCGCCACGGTGATCGTCGTATTGTAGGTGCCCGTCGCGAGGCCCGCGGTATTGACACTGGCCGCCAGCGTGCCGGTCCCGGAGCCCGAGGCGGGACTGAGGGTCAACCAGGCGGCAGTTCTCACTGGCGGCTCCAGCTCAAGGTGCCGCCGGTGTTGCTGATGGTCACGGTCTGAGGCTGCGGGATTGGCGCCGCCCTGCGGTGGCGGTAAAGGAGAGCGCAGCCGGGCTGGCGCCGATGGCGGGAGCGGCCGCCACCGTCAAGGCCACGGCTGACCGATTGCGATGCGGCCCCTGAGGCCGCGACGGTGATCGTCGTATTGTAGGTGCCCGTCGCGAGGCCGGCGGTATTGACACTTGCCGCCAGCGTGCCGGTCCCGGAGCCCGAGGCGGGACTGAGGGTCAACCAGGCGGCAGGTATCACTGGCGGTCCAGCTCAAGGTGCCGCCGGTGTTGCTGATGGTCACGGTCTGGGCGGCGGGATTGGCGCCGCCCTGCTGTGGCGGTAAAGGAGAGCGCAGCCGGGCTGGCGCCGATGGCGGGAGCGGCCGCCACCGTCAAGGCCACGGCGACCGATTGCGACGCGGCGCCTGAGGCCGCGACGGTGATCGTACGTATTGTAGGTGCCCGTCGCGAGGCCGGCGGTATTGACACTGGCCGCCAGCGTGCCGGTCCCGGAGCCCGAGGCGGGACTGAGGGTCAACCAGGCGGCGGTTCTCACTGGCGCTCCAGCTCAAGGTGCCGCCGGTGTTGCTGATGGTCACGGTCTGGGCGGCGGGATTGGCGCCGCCCTGCTGTGGCGGTAAAGGAGAGCGCAGCCGGGCTGGCGCCGATGGCGGGAGCGGCCGCCACCGTCAAGGCCACGGCTGACCGATTGCGACGCGGCGCCTGAGGCCGCGACGGTGATCGTACGTATTGTAGGTGCCCGTCGCGAGGCCCGCGGTATTGACACTGGCCGCCAGCGTGCCGGTCCCGGAGCCCGAGGCGGGACTGAGGGTCAACCAGGCGGCGTTATCACTGGCGGCTCCAGCTCAAGGTGCCGCCGGTGTTGCTGATGGTCACGGTCTGAGGCGCGGGATTGGCGCCGCCCTGCTGTGGCGGTAAAGGAGAGCGCAGCCGGGCTGGCGCCGATGGCGGGAGCGGCCGCCACCGTCAAGGCCACGGCGACCGATTGCGACGCGGCGCCTGAGGCCGCCACGGTGATCGTAGCATTGTAGGTGCCCGTCGCCAGGCCGCGTGGTAGTGACACTGGCCGCCAGCGTGCCGGTCCCAGGCCCGAGGCGGGACTGAGGGTCAACCAGGCGGCAGTTCTCACTGGCGCTCCAGCTCAAGGTGCCGCCGGTGTTGCTGATGGTCACGGTCTGGGCGGCGGGATTGGCGCCGCCCTGCGGTGGCGGTAAAGGAGAGCGCAGCCGGGCTGGCGCCGATGGCGGGAGCGGCCGCCACCGTCAAGGCCACGGCGACCGATTGCGCCGCGGCCCTGAGGCCGCCACGGTGATCGTGCGCATTGTAGGTGCCCGGTAGCCAGGCCCGCGGTAGTGACACTGGCCGCCAGCGTGCCGGTCCCAGGCCCGAGGCGGGACTGAGGGTCAACCAGGCGGCAGTACTCACTGGCGCTCCAGCTCAAGGTGCCGCCGGTGTTGCTGATGGTCACGGTCTGGGGGCGGGATTGGCGCCGCCCTGCTGGGCAGTAAAGGAGAGCGCAGCCGGGCTGGCGCCGATGGCGGGATTGATTGAAGGTGGTGGTCGTCGAAGGTGCTGGTGCCGAAGGCGGCGCGATCAGTTCGTGTCAACCCTGGCATATCCGCAGCTAATCTGCTCATCGATCGCCCGCCAGCACCTCCGCTTCCTGAGGCAGATGAGTGTCCAGCGCCTGCGGTGGCCAGTGGGGCCTTCCCGGTTGATGGCTGTGCGCAGCTGCGATGGATCTCGTGGTTGTCGTTGATGGTCGGCGCGACGCTCACGGTTGCAAGAGGGACGGTTGGCACAACACTTCTAATAAACGATGACGGTTCCTTGGATTGAGAAATTGTGTTCTCGTTTTGTACTGACGGGGTCGGCGTCGGCGAGGAGACTGACAGATGAAAAGCTGGATGGAGAAGGTTCGACGGAAGCGACGGGAGCGTTCTGTGGCTTTCGAATTAGTCGGTGCGGCTTATAAGTCAAAGTTTGCGTGTCTTTCTTCTCCAAAGATTTCGTTGGGTATAGAAGGGTGGGGTCAAGGTTTTCGATGCGACGCCCTTGTGAGCCTGTTCCGCTATTCCCTTGGTAAGCAGTTCCCGTCACCTGCTGAGCGGAGGCAGAAGGAATAGGTTGAAGCAGTGATATGTAGGCCGTTATGAGGCCCAATGAGATCGCGTAAATTACGATGTGATGCCGGCGTATCGCATGGAGCATAAGTCTAGGTCCCTCCGTACTTCACTACCAGCCACTGCACGTATCGAAGAAGCGTCTTTCAGAAAGGCAGGCGATTCGATCACGGTACGTCTTGATTCGGATATGCACTGCCAGTGGGGAGGTTGAGCAAGAGGAATGCCCCCGGTCAGCATATGTAACCAATCGAGCTTAAATTTTGAATTAATTCGTCAAAACAACACCTTGAAGTATTCAGCTGCCAAAACTGCCAAATTAGTGTGAGGCGGGGGCAAGTGTATGCTGTGGCAGACAAATCAAAAAGATTTGAACACATCATCGTAATTATTATGTAGTGATCGTAAGATGTTGAAGTAACGCAATATTATACTTCACTACGTACATGCATCTATCGAGAATTAGGCGAGAATATTTTAGAGAGCTACAACAATAAGTTATTTACTCTAGTTGGGCTGGGAAGCTTGGATGTTAGGAAGTAGAGGGGCGAGTATCCAGTCAGGACAAAACGGATTTGCGCAGTTAGTCAGAGTCCAGAAGAAGGTGTGGCAGGTTCGGCAGGATGCTGAAACGCCCACCAGTCTCTTTACCTCACGACAGGCGCGACGTGTAAGTCCTGATTGCGAGTGTCTCCACGCGGCCATTCTGCAGGCGGCCTCCGTTTGCGCAGGGACGTGCAGGCCATCGACGTTCTGCTGCGCCGAAATGTTTTTCACAGCCTGCTAGCGCCGGTTGATGCACCCCGGACTTTCTTGTATATCTATTCACGTCCCTCTGCACCCAGCATCCGGTCGTGGATTAACGTGACTTCCTTCCTCCTGCAACCGACGAGGACCGGGAGTGGGTCCGCATGATTCAGGCAGGGCCACAACCGGGCGTGTATGGGTGCGGGCCAAACTCCCGGCGATTCGGAGGGTCACTGTGAAGAAGAGACCGAAAGATTGACGTTATGGACTATTCAATTCAGGACGACTCTGAAGATGCTACCAATTCCGGTTTGATTGCTGATGTTCGACACATAGATATAGCCATCTTTGCCCCGGCACATTCAATCCATGCATGACGCGCAAGCAATCCACCTTGTCCACAGTGACAGTCGATACGTATGACCGCAGGAGCAAGGTCGGTCAAGTCTATTCCAGTAAGCTCGGATTCGATGAAGCTGTCCGACCGTTAAAATCGGCGAACAGTAAGTTGTTATGATATTGGGCCGGATAGATGGAATCTTCTCTGATTGGCGACGATCCCGGTTAGGCGCAATGCAGCAGGGGTGTGAAGGTGATGATCGGATCAACGTATGGAGGAGCGTTTTGCACTGCAAATTCCTGGACAAAGAGGCCATCCATAATTCTTCCGGCAATGAGTCCTATTAATCTGATCATCATCGTTCTCACCGTTCTCTGTCTCCCACAGGTCGTTGGTACTGGGGATGGAATGTGAACCCGAAGCTATTGCGATGGCCGAGAGCTATACGACCTTCCATGCAATGGGTGTCGGGATCCGAAATGAAGGGATTACCGTTCACGCGCGCTGCCATCGGTAGGATTCACCCGCAAGATTTTGCCTCGCAGTGGACGTCAGAATCCTGCGCGTCGCCGGCAGTGCGATCTCGTTCTCTCCCACAAAGATGTACAGCATGCCATCGGGGCCGAAATGGATGATGCCTCCGTTGTGACCATGTGTATCATCTGCCGCAGGGAATATTATCAAGAATCACCTTCAGGCTGCCTGGGACTGCAACTGTATTCCCAGCATCCGTCGTCAGCCGTAAAACGTACGACACGATTGATTGGACCTGAATCGGTGTAATACGCGTACACAAAAGCCGTTATTATCAAAATCCGGATCGACTGCGATTCCGAGCAGCCCTCTCTCAAACCCTCCTGGCAAGACGGGAGTGTGGCAAATGGTGCGACTTGTAACTCCCATGGAAGGGTTGCGGTCGCCGTGACTACTCTGGACGTTGCCCGTCAACAATTCGTTCACAAAATCTGCGTCGTCAGAAACGGTCGCCATCGCGACAAATTCAGGCCGCCACGACCTCTTGAAGGGAAAAAACGCCGCCTGCCCCGGCAGCGATATGGTAGAGGCCAGTCTTCGCCGTACTCGACACCTCGGCCTGAATCTCGGCGAGGGTGAGCACGCGGCTGTAGAGGCGGACTTCGTCGAGCAGCCCGCTGAACGGATTGCTGCTCGAACAGGTTGCCGAGCGTCACGACGTGGCCCGCGCCATCCGCTTCCAGGGCCTTCGTGGCCGTGGTGACGAGGGTGCCATCCACATAGATCTGCAGCGTATTGGTGCTGTCCGTGAACGTCACGGCGATATGGTGCCAGTTCGTATCGGCGATCGTGCTGGCGACGGTGTCGCCGGTGGCGTAGGAGCCAAACGTCAGCTGGTTGCTGGGATTGAAATAGAGCTCTTTACAGCCGCTCTGCCAGAGAGTGCTGTGGCATTTGCTGAAGAGATGCCGCTGGGCGCCGCCCAATCCGTTGCGCTTGGCCCAGAGTTCGATCGTAAAGTCCGCGGTGCCGAAGTTGTAGGCTCGCGGGATTGGCGACCGAGACGGCATCGTTGAGGCCGTCGAAGGAGAGGGCCTGGCCATAGGTCGCCTGGCCGGCAACCCAGGTTGGCCCGTTGAGCAGCGTGCCGGTGTGGCCGCTGCCCGAGGCATCGGCCAGCGTGGTCCCGCTCCCTTCGTTCATCCTGTAAGGCCGCCACGAGGTCGGTCACGGCCGAGTGGCGTGAAGGGGGTATGGGGGCCGTCGGCTTGATCCACGAGGAACGAACTGGACCTGATGAGGCCCGGATGCCAAGGCATTAAGTTGAATCAGAACCGTCAGACTTCAATGCACGAAGTGGGCATGGACGCCCTGATGACGAACCCGCTCGTACTGCCATGTTTCGGTGATCCCTGGTCCATCGTGAAACTTATACACGACCGGGTCATCGTCGACATAGAAATGCATCCGTGGCTTGGTGGTCGAGAGCGGAACAGGAGAATTTTGAATATCAAACGTGACTGAGCACCGGCCGGGAGCAAGCTCGCCGCACCTTGAGGCGGGACTATTGACGGTCATAGTTGCGGGAGCAGCTGCAGGCGGAGGAGCGGTGGTACTTGCTTCACCAGACCCACCGCCGCGCTGCAGGAGCCCAGAGTGAGTAAGAGTGTGGCGCGGATCACGAGCTTACAATGATCGAGCTGGTTGATATCTTCATAGGCTATGAATAGGTCCTTTCCAGTTCTCAGCGAGCCGACACTATCGAGGCTCATGCTTGTCCCCTGGCTCGACAACAAGATGAACTGATCATCATCACCATATGGGCTCTAAGGAAAACAACCCCCCACCCAAAAGGAAATCAGCCCCCCAAAGAGGGAAGAATATCTATTGTATTTTTGGTGTGCATACCCGAGGGGCTGTTTGAGAAACCAGCGCTGTCGCATGGATTGAGAATGAAAATGAGAAAATTAGATAAAATCATGTTTTGACAACATAGACAAATTCCATACACAGAATTCACTCAACTCCGTTGACGGAAACGCGACAGGTCTGCCATTCTGATACAAACCTAGGGGAGGCTTCATGGCTCAAAAGAAAGAGAACGAACGAAAGGTTGCGCTTGTTGGACTTGGTTATGTAGGTCTTCCTATCGCCGTTGCCTTCGGTAGGCGGGGTAAGGTCATCGGGTTCGATATCAACAAAGCAAAGATCGCGGAGTTACAGAAGGGCTTTGACCGAACGGGAGAAGTGTCGGCGGCCGACCTCAAAGCCTCTCATGTGCAGTATACTTCGGAGCCTACCGACCTCAAGGCCGCCGACTTCATCATTGTGGCCGTTCCAACTCCGATCAATGAAGCGCTCCAGCCTGATCTCAAGGCGCTACGAATAGTCTCGGAATTGATCGGCAAGAATATGTCGCCTGGTACGATCGTTGTCTATGAGTCTACGGTGTACCCGGGAGTGACAGAGGATATTTGTCTCCCCATTCTGGAGAAGACTTCCGGCCTCAAATCAGGCATTGACTTCAAGGTTGGATATTCACCAGAGCGCATCAATCCAGGGGACAAGGAGCATACTCTCGAGAAGATCGTCAAAGTCGTTTCGGCTCAAGATGCAGACTCGCTTGAAGTCGTCGCGAATACCTACGCGCTCGTCGTGAAGGCTGGGATCCATCGGGCTTCAAGCATTAAGGTTGCCGGAAGCAGCCAAGGTGATCGAGAACACACAGCGCGATCTGAACATTGGCGTTGATGAACGAGCTGGCACTCATCTTCCATCGACTCGGAATCGATACCAAGTCGGTATTAGACGCTGCCGGTACGAAGTGGAACTTTCTGAAGTTTTTCCCGGGATTAGTCGGCGGACATTGTATTGGCGTGGACCCGTATTATCTGACCGCGAAGGCTGAATCGGTCGGCTATCATCCGCAAGTGATTCTGGCTGGTCGGCGCATCAATAACGGGATGGGAAAATTCGTTGCGGAGCAAACGATCAAGCTGCTCGGTCAACTTCCCCGGCCAGTCAACGATCTCAAGGTGGCAGTCTTAGGCCTCACGTTTAAGGAGAATGTGCCGGATCTGCGCAACAGCAAGGTGCTCGATATCATCCAAGAGTTGCGTGAGTATGGGGTTCAAGTGTTGGTGCATGATCCGATCGCAGAACCGGAAGAGGCGGTCGCTGAATACGGAATTCATCTGCAGCAGTGGAACGATCTGAAGAATGTTGATGGGCTGGTTATTGCGGTAGCGCACCGCGTTTACGCGTGAAATGGGCCTACAAGAATTGCTCAAGCCTCTCCGCAGTCAGCGGGAGGGTGTGATTATTGATGTGAAGTGTCTGCTTGATCAGGCGAAACTGCCTAAGACGCTCAAGTACTGGCGTTTATAGAGAGGGCGAGCAGACCGCTTTGTTCTTCATCCTGTGCCAGGGACTTTCCCACGTAGTCTGATACCTGAAAAGTAGGGGAAGTTGGCCTGTTCACACTGGGGAGTCTCCTGTAGTACATAGCAGACAGGGCACCTATCTTTCCCCATCCTTTCCCCATCTGCAGAGTTTTTGAATCTCGTTGCCCCACCTGACAGACGCTGCTATAGATTGCCTGTGGCACGAAAATTCCAAGTAGTTTCCCTGGCTCCTTATCTTAATCTGGCGTTGGCGTTGTTGTGTGACCTATGAACAGCCTGGAGCATTAAAATTCGTGAGAGATACTGCAGTGGGGATGTGGTGTGCCATTGGGGCAATGGTATTGCTCGCCGGCTGCGCCTATTTTAATTCACCCGACGTCAAGCGAGGAGACCAACACCTCGCAGCGGGTACCTGGGAGGAAGCGAGTCTCGCCTATAAGCAAGCACTGAAAGATGATCCCTTCAGTCCCACATTACAGAGCAAATATACCATGGCTCGAGAGCGAGCTGCGGCGTTGTATGAGGAGCGAGGGCGGGCATACCTCAAAGAGCATCAGGCTGACCTCGCGATGGAGCAGTTTAAGCGCGCACTCACCATCGAACCGTCCAGTGCCGAGCATCAAGCGGGGTTGCTTGAAGCGCTTCGTTTGAAAGATGCGCGTGGTCAGAATCGAGAAGCTGATCGTCTCGCTCAGCTTGGTCGGACCGACGAGGCCATGGAGGCCTATGCCAGAGCGGCTGAACTCGATCCCTCGTTCAAGGAACCCCTCGACAGTATCTCCAAGCTCACCGAGGAGCAGCAGGCGCTGAACCGTGACGATCGGCGGAAGCAACCGGTGACACTTCGGTTTCGCAATGCCGGGCTGAAAGAAGTCTTGGAAGGGATAGGAAAGGCGGGAGGGATCAACCTCATTTTCGACAAGGATGTCAGAAATGATCCTGTGACCATTGGCATTCAGGACACGCCGTTCGAAGAGGCCTTCAATCTCATTCTCAACAGCAATAGCCTGTTCGCTCAAACCGTATCCCCGGGTGTCATGATTGTCAGCCCCAATACCAAGCAGAAGCAGGAACAGTATCAAGATCTGATGATCCGGACGTTCTACTTGTCCAACGCGAAAGCGAAAGACATGCTGGTATTGCTGAAGAGCATGCTCGATTCTAAACGGATGCATGCCAACGAACAATTGAACACGATTGTCATCCGGGACCAACCTGAAAAACTGGAGATGGCTGAAAAGATCATCCTGGCCAACGACCGCCTGGACTCCGAAGTTCTCTTTGATGTTGAGGTTCTGGAAGTCGATCGCACAGTCGATCAGACCTATGGTCTGACCTATCCCAAACAACTCGCAGCTGCCTATGGTACCTCCGGGGACTACGGGACTGATCGCTGGAACTCTCGCACAGCAGTTCACGCTCAACCAACTCACCAGCCTTGGAGGGGACAGCTATCTCTTTAAGCTTCCGACCAATATTCAGTTGGATTTCTTTAAACAAATCACCGACGCCAAGACCCTTGCTGCTCCGAAAGTCCGTGTGGTCAACAACAAGAAGGCGGAGATTAACATTGGTGATAAGCAGCCGATCCTGCTTTCCACAACGAATGTCTTGCCGGGTCAAGCGGCAACAGGGGCAGTTCCGACGACCTCGACGGTGACCTCGATAGAATTCCGCGACACCGGAGTCAAATTGACCGTTGAGCCTTCCATCCATCTGGGGAATGAACTTTCCCTGAAGATGAAGATTGAAGTCGTTCGTCTTGGTGATCAAGTTCTGCTCCAAGCCAGTCCCCCATCACCCAGTTTAAGTTCGGCAATCGCTCGGCGGAAACGATGCTCAATATCAGAGATGGTGAAACCATTGTGTTGGGAGGGCTGCTCCAAGAAGAGGATCGCAAGACCCGCACGACTATTCCCTGGATCGGCGATCTTCCTTTCATAGGCAATCTCTTGAGTTCGTTTAAGACCCAACGGGTCACCACCGAAGTCATCTTGACGATCACACCGCATATCATTCAGGGGACAACTCCTCCCGGGCTCACGACGCAGGTGTTCTGGTCCGGGACGGATTCAAGTTATTCCACGAGCCCGATGTTTGCCCCAAAGGGAAAGAAGGTTTCCATGCTGGGCAGCGGGGTTTCGGGTCCGGAGTTCTCATCGTCCAGAGGGTCGGCAAAAGGGGGAATGGCAGGGAAGGCCGCTGCAGCATCACTGACCCCAATGGCTTCGGTCAGGGGCGGTTGCTTCGATTAGGCCGGATGAGTCAGTGATCCAAATGGGAAAAGAATTTAAGCTTGCCATCAATGACGAACGCCTTCGTCCAACGGCGGACGGCGTATTTCAGCTTCAGTATGATCCACAGGTTCTGGAACTCAGAAAGCTCTTGAATGGTGAAGTCATACAGTCAGACGGCATAGGCGGGCAGACTTCTAGCAGCCCAGAGGCGCAAGTGGGAATGGTTGCCTTCAGAGTTGCACCATCAGCGAGACAGATAGGAGGGCGGACTGTCACGGTCACCTTCTACGCGAAGGCGCCAGGTGTGTCTCCTGTGCGTGTGGCGTTGGTGGACTCCGCAGCGGAATCATCCACGGTGCCGCTCCAAGAAGGAAAAGGTATCGTGAGGGTGCGGTGAAAGAGTCAGGCGTGACCCTCTTGGAGCTTCTTGTCACGCTGACAATTGTCGATGGTGCTTGCCTCTGTCGCTATGCCGCTCAGCCGCCTGTCGGCGAAACGGGCTCACGAAGTAGAACTGCGGCAGCATTTGAGGATCATGCGGGCTGCCATCGACACCTTTAAACTAGAGTGGAATCGCGACGGCGACGTCTTATTGGGGGCGGCTTGCTTGAAGAACAAGCTCACGTGCAAAGACGTGACGAGTGTGTACGGATATCCGAAGTCGCTGGATATGCTGTTGGGGATCAAGCTCACTAGTCAAGAAGCGGTGGTCAGGGACACGACGACAAAGCGCTATCTGAGGAGTCTTCCCTTGATCCTTTAACCGGCAAGGCTGATTGGTTGTTCCGATGTTATAAAGATTCGCCGAAGGCATCAAGCTGGTGTGGGGATGACGTGTACGATGTGATGACTCAGAGTCAGGACATGGCATTAGATGGCACGAAGTATCGAGATTGGTAAGGGTGGAGCACGGGGCGCAAATGGTTTCACCCTGCTTGAGCTGATGATCGTCGTATCGATCATCGGCATTCTTGCCACCCTGGCAGTGCCCTCGTACCAATCGTCGGTTGTGAAGGCCAAAGAGGCTGCCTTGCGTCAGGACCTCTCGACGCTCCGTGATGTGCTGGATCAGCACAAGGCAGATCAGGGAAAGTATCCTCCGTCCCTATCGGCATTGGTGAGCACCGGGTATCTGCGAGGGATCCCCAAAGATCCCTTCACCGGTGTGGCGACGACATGGCAAGAAATTTCCGATCCCGTCGAGGGAGGCGTGGTCGACATCTTTTCAGGGGCCGAGTTTGTAGGGACGAACGGCACCCCGTATAACCGTTGGTAAGGATGTCCATGCACCATCGCCATCGCACATTGCTCCAGACTTCGGTTAAAGGAACACGCGGCTGTTATCCGACGATGCGAGTCGGTGTCCTCTGTGCGGTCGGCTTCGCCTCAGCCGTTGTTTGCGGGATGCGGCGAACTCGAGCCGATGCGTGAACCGGAAGTGGTCGATCTTGAGCTGACCACAGACACGTTAAAAGCGTCGATGCGCGATGCGCAGCGGACCGTCGCTGAGTTACGGGCTGACCTTGAGGTGCGGCGCAGGGAACTGGCAGAAGCTCAAGTCGCGCGGGCGCAGCTCGAAGGACGAGTCAGAGAGGCGGAACGGCGGGTTCTTGAAGCACGGCAGGTGATAGAGCTGCAGCGGGAAGAACTGGCCGCAGCTCGGACGGAGCAGGGCGCATGTGTCCCGAAGCAGTCTTCAATTACAGAGCCAGATGAGGCAACTCCAGAAGCAGCTCTCAAGAACAGGAAATCGAGCCCTGCTCCTACCGGGCAGGAGGCGACTCCAGTACCGTCCAGTGGTGCGATGCGTAAGGACCAGAAGGCCATGCAGGTTCCCGCACAACGAAATCGGTTATCAGAATTTCCGGAGATGCCTCAGATGGCGTCGACCTCGGGCGCTGTGATGCCGGTGCAGGCAAATCGTGAGCCCTCGTCAGGGGTTGAGCGATCGATGGTCCCAACGAAACATGTTTCTGTGAAACCCGGTGATACGCTCTGGAGCATTGCGCAGAAGTATCGCGTCCAACTACAACAGCTGCGGACCCTCAATCAATTGACCGACAATAGAATTGTCAGTGGCCAGAGCCCTATGGTTACCGGATGATCGGCCCATGTCTGAGGTCGGTGCCGACAAAGGCGCATCGACGCGGTAAGCCTAGGAGCCTGTCCGACATTGCCGTTCGTGACGAGGTGAAGGAGATGGGGCCAGATGCGAGGCCGCAGGTCCGGAAAAACCGCAGATGTATTCGCTGGAATACATTGAGGATTTTTCGGGCCGAGCACGATGCAGATGGTCGCAGATCGTTCGCCGCAGTAGAAAGGTCAATGTCGGGCAGGCTTCAAGATTCCTGTTATCGGCCTGACATTCGTGCACGCCGTATCATGCCTGTATTTGCATACAGAGTAGCCCGTCCTGATGGCTCAACCCTCGATGGGCAGATCGAGGGAGAGGAAGAACACCTCGTCCGGGCCAAGCTGGAGGGCCAGGGCTTCCTCGTCTTTCGGTTACAGCGTCGGGGTGCGGCCACAATCGGTTTAGGCCTGGGGTGGCACGCATTTGGAAAACTTCCGCTCCAAGAATTCTTGGTGTTCAATCAAGAGCTGCTCGCCCTCGTGAAAGCCGGTCTTCCTGTGTTGCGGGTGTGGGATCTCTTGATTGAGCGAGCCAACCATTCAGGATTTCAGCAGGCCTTGCGGACGGTTCGGCAAGATATTCGTGGCGGGGCGTCGGCATCGGAAGCGCTGGCGAAACATCCGATCCATTTTTCAGAATTGTATATTGCAACGATCAAAGCCGGAGAACAATCGGGGAATTTGGCGGAGGTGCTGCAGCGGTTCATTGCGTATTTAAAATTGATGATTGGGCTGCGTCAGAAGGTCTCGAAAGCGCTTGCGTATCCAGGTTTTCTCGTGCTTGTCGGGATCGCCGTCATCGGGTTTCTGTTGAGTTATGTCGTGCCGACGTTCGTGTCGGTCTATGCGGAATCGTCAAAATCCTTACCAGTTGCCACGCAACTGTTGCTCGACTTGGTGACGGGGGCAAGCGTACCTTGTACCTGGACTCGTGGGGCTTGCCGCTCTTGGGTTTGCAGGCCGTGCGTACTATGTGACGCCGGCTGGGCGGCTTGCCGTGGATCGGCTGTCACTGAGCCTGCCCGTCTTGGGACCGATTTTCGTGAAGCATTATACGGTTCAGCTCACGCGCACTCTCGCGACGATCCTTGCCGGGGGCACCCCGCTTGTGGACGCGTTGTCTATAGCACGGGGGCCCTCTCCAATCGGTATGTGTCGGTCGGAGTCGCGGGTGCGGTCGCGGAAATTCGCGAAGGGACGACCCTGGCTGCTGCACTGGATCGCCCAAAGGTATTTCCCAAATTGGCGGTGGAAATGCTGTCGGTCGGAGAGGAAACCGGATCGTTGCCCACGATGTTGCATGACGTCGCTGAATTCTATGAAGGAGACTTGGATCTCCGGCTCACGCAACTGACGACGTGGATTGAACCGGTAATGCTTCTGATCATGGGGGTCTTAGTGGGTGCCATCGTCATCGTCATGTATCTGCCGGTGTTTCAAATGGCGGGGGCGGTGTAGCGCTAACATGCTGTAATCGTGCGGTTCGGCTTGCGCTCATGTCTTCGAGAAGTGAGTAGGAACTTATGGCACGGACTGTGACGCGACCAACGCTGACGGATGTGCTTGTACGGCAGGGGATTTTGCCGAAGCAGACTCTCGACCAAGTCCTCAGCCGCTTGGGCGGTGTGACGGCAGCCTTCGGCCAGACCTTGGTGAGCGAGGGGATTCTCTCTGAGGATCAGCTGGCCCGTGCGCTGGCAGCCCAGTTTGACTTGCCGTGCAATCTTCTGACGGATTTCCGGGTCGACCAGGGATTCTATGACTCCATGTCGGTGAAACTCATGCGACGGCATCCGTTCGTACCAATTGTAGAGCACCAAGGTCGCCTGACCATTGCCATCCCCGACCCGCAGAATCTCCTGGCACTGGATGAGTTAGAGCTGCTGTTGGGGCGCCCGTTGGATCTGGTGGTGAGTTCGAGAAGTGCGATTCTGGCGGCCTTGGAACACAGTGAAGGCTCCAGTCAAGCCCTTCGGGAGTTGGAGGCGGAGTATCGATCCGTGCTGGTGAAAGAGGACGAGCGGGGAGAGGAAGTCCTCACCATCGATCACACGGGAGAGGATCAAAGTCCTGCCGTCAAACTGTTGGACTCGATCCTCCTGAGCGCGCTGCAGCGCCGGGCCAGCGATATTCACATTGAAGCTGCTGATCGTGCCACCAAGGTGAAGTTACGGGTTGATGGGATTCTCGTTCCGGCGATGGAGCCGCTCGATATCCGTCTCCATGCGCCGTTGGTCTCGCGGCTGAAAGTCATGTCGGATTTGGACATCGCTGAGCGGCGGGTACCGCAAGATGGAAGCTTTCGGATGCGACTGGAACGAAAGACCGTCGATTTCCGTGTCTCAATCCTCCCGAGTGTATTCGGTGAATCGGTCGTCATTCGTATTCTCGACCGCGAGGCGATCACCACGGGTGTTTCGGCATTGCGGCTGGAACGACTCGGGTTCAATGTGGAAGACCTGAAGCGTTTTCGGCGCGCAATTACACGGCCCTACGGCATGGTGCTGGTGACCGGTCCGACCGGAAGCGGAAAAACGACGACGCTGTACGCGGCGATTACGGAGATGAATATTAAGGAAGATAAGTTGATCACGATTGAAGATCCGGTCGAGTATCAGCTGTCGGGGGTCGTGCAAATTCCGTGAATGAGAAGAAGGGACTGACCTTCGCCCGAGGGCTTCGATCCATCCTGCGTCATGATCCTGACAAGATCATGGTCGGCGAGATCCGCGATGCAGAGACCGCACAAATTGCGATCCAATCGTCGCTCACCGGCCATCTGGTCTTGACGACGGTGCACGCCAACAACGTGTTCGATGTCATCGGACGGTTTGCCTCGATGGGCATCGATGCCTACAACTTCTTAGCTGCGCTGAACTGTGTGCTGGCGCAGCGGCTTGTTCGAATGGTGTGTCTCGCCTGTCGGGAGGCAGTCAAGCTCGACAACGTGCTGGCGGAAGAATCCGGACTCGACTTCGAGGAATATAAGGATATGCCATTTTATGAAGGCAAAGGATGCCAGGCGTGCCATGGGACTGGGTATCGCGGACGAAAATGTATCACGGAATTTCTGGATCTGAACGATGAAATCAAGGAAATGATTCTTGCCGAGCGTCCCCTGTCCGAGGTCCGTTATCGTGCGGTGACCGGCGGGATGATTACATTGCGGCAGTCTGCACTCAGAAAGGTGCTGGAAGGTTCCACCACCTTGCACGAGATCAATCGAGTGACGTTTAGCGAGGAAGGGTAAGGGATGTGGAGCCTTACGTCTAGTCGTCCTCGGCACTGCTTGAAAATCGGAGCGCAGGCCCTCGCTTGGGGAGAGGCCATCCGCACCTGGCGGGGCCGGTATCGCTACCGCTGCACCCTCTCGCCCACACCGACCGGGGCCATCAAACTGTCTCCAATGGACCTGAACCTGACAGACCTGCCTGCGGTAGAAAATCGCCTTCGGTCGTTGGCGGGACCACGTCGAGATATCCGGTTTGCAGGGCGTGCATGGCTGTCCGACGTTCCGCGTCCGATCGTATTGTTGTTGCCGGATCTGTCGGTGCGCGCGACTGTGTTGCAGCTGGAACAACTCCCGGCGCAGATGGAAGAGCAAGAGGCGCTGATTCGCTGGCGTCTGGGTCAGGAGCATCTGTTGCCATTGACCGGGACCAAGATTGCCTGGCAGGGGTTCCCTCACATGAGGCAGGAGGTGAGCGTTCCCATGTCGTCCTTGTCGTGACGATTCAAGAAGCCATTTTGAAGCAATTCGAGTCTCTCTGCGAATCAGTCGGTTTGCTTCCACAGGAAGTCGATGTGACCAGCTTTCGTCTGTTTAACCTCTGGCTAAAAGCGGCAGGTGGCTGGAAACGGCTGGGCCGCGATTTACTATGGGTCAGTGTATCGGACGGCGGATTGACCTCCTTCGTCATGCAGGAAGGGCGATTAGTGTTTGTTCGGACCAAACTGTTGAGCGCCGAAGGACTACAAGGTGAAGAAGTCCTTGGTGGAGAACTGGGTCGACAACATCGTTGAGGAATGTGCGGTGTCTTTGCGTGCATGCCGCGAGCATCATCCTGGCCTGAATGTGACTGAGATTGTCCTCGCCGGCGATAGCCCATTCCCGATGCTTGAACAGGCGTTGAACAGGGGAACTCGGATTGTCGGTTGAGCGACTGGATTGGGAAGCTGTCGAACGGGTGGGGTGGACACATAACGGAGGGAGCACCTCATGGGCGACGCTCCCTGTCGTAGCGGGGTGATGTAGACGATGGCAACTGGACGGACATTTCTTCGTATGGTCGCCGGCAGTGTGAATCGTTTTTGGTGACGCCAGGAGGGGCGCGGTTTTTTCACATCGAACTGGGCAGCCGATATCGATGGTATATCGCGCCTACTCGTCTGGTGCTGGTTGCACTCAGCGGGATCGTCGGGGTCTCAATCATCTGGAGTGTGGCCCAGACCGTTCTAATTATTCGCGACCGGCCAGGATATGCAAGCACGCCTTGATCATGTTCGCATGCAGGATCAGCAGCTCCTCGCCGAGGCTCAACAGGAAGGCATCGATCTCTCCGGGCCTTCATCGCAGCAGTTACCGGTCGAAGTCAGTTTGGCGAACCAGCTGCTCACAAAACGGAATTTTCCTGGACACAGTTTCTGTCCGCGCTTGAAGCGGCCATTCCCCAGCATGTGTCGATAAAGAGTATACGCCTGGATCCGGGGAGCGCGGTGGTACACATGACAGGGTTAGCGGTGAAGGTCGAAGATGTGACAGCATTGACGGTCACATTGCAAGACCACGCTGTATTCCGCGATCCCGTGCTGGGCCAGCATAGAGTAGGGCCGGATGGCTTGGTTGAGTTTGACCTGACGCTGCGGTATCGGCAACCGGGTGTGTAGGACGACATGATGGATTTCATACTCCAGCAATTGCGAAAACCCCACGGGACCTTGATTCCATGGTTCGCGTTGGTGTTGCTGCTGGCCGGAGTCCTCTGGGCAGTCCGTACCGTTGGGATTGATGGAGCCGAGCAGAGTTTGGCGAAATTGGAGTTGGAGTGGAATCAAACTCGTCAAGAACTCATACATCACAAGGCGGTCCAGAAAGCGCAGAAGGACCTTGCGCAGATTTGGTCGGTCTTGCCGGTTGAGCGAGATTTTGCTCCCTTGGCGCTGGGCATTACTGAGGAGGCGAAACGTAATCGTGTGATCCTCCCGCCCTCTCCTATAAGACTGAGCCTACGTCGGTGGCCAACACAAGTAAGGGTGTGCTTCAGGGCACGATGACCGGTCGTTACGAGGATCTTCGACGATTTCTCTATGACGTGGAGACGGCCGAGGAACTGGTATACATCGAGGATCTGGAACTTGTGCACTCAGACACTCAGCAGGACAAGACGCTGACCTTCAACATCAAGATCGCGACATACCTTCGAGGCGACCCGGTTAAACCCGTGGTTCAGTAGTGCCGAAATATGATAACGACGAATCAAAAGAAGATAGCGGCATTGGCCGCGCTTGGCCTACTCTGGGGTGGGATTCTTGCCAGCGAATGGCTGACCATCGAAGAACCCGTGCGTGTGCCGTTGACGAATGTGAGTGGCTCTGGTTCCACGACTCGGGGAACCCGTGGGGCAGTCGATGGGTTGCACGTGCAGCTCGATCTCCTTGCAGCCGCGCGAACTCAACGCGAGATGACCTTTACACCGCCCCGCAATATCTTCGCACCGCCTCTCCCTGATGACTCGGGGTTACTCGCGCAAACCGGCCGGAGTTCGAACCTGGGTCGGGGCAGGCACTGCTTGAACAAACGGCGATTGCCGGATTGGCCCAATTCCATTATCTCGGGTTTGTGCGCATGGAGGATGGGCCAAGGAAGAAGGGCGAATTGGCTGTGCTCACGAAGAATGACGATCTCCATATCGTCAGGACCGGAGAAACTGTAGAAGATCATGTCATGGTGAAAACAATTACGGAAGAGAGTGTGACGTTGCGAGATCGTCGTTCACGAGTGGAATATACGGTGCTGCTGTCCGAAGAAGCTCCCTCGCAACCATAGCATGATGCTGAAAAAGTCCGCCAGCATTAGAAGACCGTTGTTTGGTTTGTCTGGTCTATCTCGTTTATTTGGTTTATTTAGTTTGTTTGGTTTCTCTGAGTCAAGCAACAAAACAAACCAGATAGACCAGATGAACCAGACAAACCAACATAGTTTTTTCACCGTCTGCTAACGTTTCTATGCTTATCAGCCACCGGCAACGCGTCATCAATGAGCGAGGGGTGACCCACCTCATGCTCATGTTCGCGATCGTCCTCATCGGAATAGCCACGACCACAGCCGCGAAACAATGGAAGGCCGTCGTGCAGCGGGAGCTTGAGGCGGATCTGTTGGCGAAAGGGATTGAGATTCAGAATGCCCTCGCATTATATTCCGCGACGATCAAGGCCGGTCGCGTGATGCCTGGAGAAGTCTACCCACAGACACTGGCTGATCTCACACGATTACCCAAACCCTATTTGCGCAAGGTCTATCTCGATCCAGTGGGACATGAGGAATGGGAATATGTTCGGGCGCCGACAGGGGGTATCATGGGGTCCGAAGTAAGAGCCGCGCAAAGCCATTTCGACAGCAAGACTTTCCCCTTGCAGTCCGGCATTTCGAGGGGCGCGCCACCTATTATGAGTGGGTGTTCCAACATCCGAGTCCCTCATCGGCTCCGATCGTGCAGCAAGGGACTGTGCCCGGTGCTGTGGCGCCGTCGATGCCGGGATCGTCGATCATTCCTGGCGGAAGCGCTCCAATTTCCCAGCCGGCTCAGGGACAGCCGACCCTGAATCCGTAACCCGTTCCCAGTCTTTAGATCGATGCTGATAAATTTCATGGCATTTGCGATAGCAAAGAGCAGAGTACGCTATCAAGAGAGGAATTATTGTATGCGTATCCTTATTACAGGCGGAGCCGGGTTTCTTGGGAGCCATCTCTCCGATGTGCTGCTGCAGGCCGGACATTCCGTGATCTGCATGGACAACCTTCTCACCGGACGGGTCGAGAATATCGCCCATCTGCTCGGGCACGAGCGATTTTCCTTCGTCAAATACAATGTGTGTGACTATTTGCATATTGAAGGCCCACTGGATGCCGTCATGCACTTCGCATCACCCGCGAGCCCCCAGGATTATCTTGAATATCCTATCGCCACGCTGAAGGTCGGCGCCTTAGGTACACATAAGGCGCTTGGGTTAGCCAAGGCAAAGAGCGCGAGGTTCCTATTGGCCAGCACGTCGGAAGTCTACGGGGACCCGCTGGTGAATCCTCAGCCTGAATCCTATTGGGGCAACGTCAACCCCTCAGCCCCCGTGGCGTGTACGACGAGGCCAAGCGTTTTGCAGAAGCCCTTACCATGGCCTACCATCGCTATCATGCCGTCGATACCAGGATCGTGCGCATCTTCAATACATTCGGACCACGCATGCGGCCGAATGACGGCCGCGTCGTGTCGACCTTCATCGTTCAGGCGCTCCAGGGAAAACCGTTGAGTGTCTTTGGCGACGGATCTCAGACCAGGAGCTTCTGCTACGTTGACGACCTGGTCCGAGGTATCACCGGATTGCTTCTGTCTGGACTCAGATAAGAATGTCGAGCAACGGACAGACCGCAAGTTTCTCGTCACGCAAAATAAGGGCGCCGACGAGTTCAGTATGCATGATCCCGTGAATATCGGGAACCCACGCGAGCTGACCGTCCTGGAGATCGCGAAATTAGTCCTGGAACTCACGGGTTCATCGAGCCACATCACCCATCATCCGCTGCCTGCCGATGATCCCAAAGTCAGACGGCCCGATATCAGCCGGGCGCGCACTCTGCTGAAATGGGAACCTCACGTGCAGCTCGAAGATGCCCTCTCTCGCACGATCGAATACTTCAGAAAAGTGATCTAGCAGGATGCTGAAAAGGCCCGCCAGCTTCGTTCTCGACTCATCGAAATCCTCAACGTACCCCGAGGGTACGCCTCCGGTTTCGATTCGCCTGCGGCCTTGCTGGACGGCCATTTTGAGCATCCTGCGACGTGTTCTCCTGTTGTCCCAGACATGCAGGCCAGTGAATTTCTGGCCTGACTACATGGTTTATCCGCAGCGTCCCAGCAGGGTGAAAAAAGTCACCAGCGTAAGAAGACCGTTGCTTGATCTGTCTCGATTATTTGGTTGAACCAGACAAACTAGATAGACCAGAACAACCAGATCAACCGTCCTGCCAGGCTTGCGCAGCTATCCTACGAATGGCCGCCTTGACCGCGTTGAAACTCCCGCTGTATCCTGTTCTTGTCCCACCGTCATGAGCCAGAGTCCCTTTTATGCTGTCTGACCGAAGTAACCAGAGTAACCAGACGGAAGCGTCGGTCGAACCCGTCGAATCGGCGGGCGTGGAAGTGGTTGCGCCCATCCCGATTCCGGAGTATGTCAACGAACTGGTCACGCGAGCCAAACATGCCGCGGGCCGACTGGCTATGCTCTCAACCGCAGTGAAGAATCGGGCCCTTCTTGCGATGGCAGAGGCGCTGGAAGAGCAGAAGGATGCGCTGCTAGCCGCGAACGAATTGGACCTCGAGGCCTTCGGGACTGCGCCGGATAAGAAGGTGATGGCAGATCGGCTGCGTCTCACGGACAAGCGGATCGTCGAGATGGCGGCAGGCCTGCGCGAGGTGGCAGCGCTCCCCGATCCACTGGGTGAGATGCCGAAGATGTGGACCAGGCCGAACGGGATGCAGGTGGGTCGCGTCCGGGCTCCGATCGGCGTCATTGGGATTGTGTATGAATCCCGTCCGAACGTTACGGCGGATTCCGCCGCGCTCTGTTTGAAATCCGGCAACGCCTGCGTGCTTCGGGGGAAGCGAGGCGATCCATTCGAATACCGCGATCGCGACAGTCCTCTCGGAGGCGGCAGAGAAAGTCGGTGTCCCGGCCGGGGCGATCACGTTTGTCGCGCGGCCCGACCGTGAGGTGGTTCCTCTTCTGCTGAAGCAAGATCGGTATATCGACCTGATTATCCCACGCGGCGGCGAATCGCTGATGCGCGTCGTTACCGAGCACGCCACGATCCCCGTCATCAGACATGATGCTGGCGTCTGTCACATCTACGTCGATGCCGACGCCGATCCCGCTATGGCGGAGCGGATCTGTTTCAACGCCAAGGTGCAGCGACCGTCGACGTGTAATGCGATGGAGACGCTCTTGGTGCATCAGGGCATTGCGCGTAACTGGCTCGCCCCATTCATTGAGAAGCTGGTGGCGGCCAACGTCGAGGTCCGCGGTTGTCAGAAAACCTGTCAGCTGTCGTCGTCGGCCAAACCCGCGAGCGACGATGATTTCGGAAAAGAATTCCTCGATCTCACCCTCGCGGTGAAAGTGGTCAAGCACGTCGATGAGGCGATGGAGCATATTGCCAAGTATGGCTCACACCATACGGAATCCATCGTGACATCTGACTATCCCAAGGCCATGCGGTTTTTGCGAGAGGTCGATGCCAGCGCGGTCTTAGTGAACGCCTCGACCAGGTTGAACGATGGCTATCAGTTCGGCCTGGGAGCGGAAATCGGGATCAGCACGTCCCGTATTCATGCCCGCGGCCCAATGGGGCTGGAAGAATTGACCTGCTTCAAGTTTATTGTGATGGGGAGCGGGCAAGTCCGCGAGTAGATGCCCTCCGATCCACGTCGTGCCGCATTGACAACCCCCGGTCATCTTCGCTTTCCAACCAATCTTCTCTTCGCACAGGATCTGGAACAGGTGGGTGGACGAGTCAGTTGTCAGGTCACCGGGCACCTCGTCTTCTATCGCCCGGACGGTCGCCGCTTTCTTGCGACCGATCCAGAAGGAAATCCGTTGCATGAATGTGAGTGGGGCACTGATTCCACAGGCGAAGTGGCCCTTCTCCGCGCTCGGATACGTCTGGATTGGGGGCAATGGGTTGGGTTGAAGCCGGCCGGCTTGGTGAATGAAACCAGACTCAATCTCGCCGGTAAGCCTGGCTGGCAACGGCTCACGGCGGACGATCTGCGGACGATGGCTGCTCAGGCGCTCCGGGTTCCGCTCGAGGAAGTACGTTTTTCTATCGGGATGAGGATCTCCAGATCGAGCCAACCGGCAACGCGAGGATCCGCCAGAGAAAAGATGCGTTCTATGTGCTTCAGGATGGGGATTTTGAACGGGCCCGCTTCATGTCCTGCATGGGGGCGATGCATTGGCGCTCGATCGACTTTCTCCCGGTCGTCGAACTCTTTAAGTCGCTACTGCCGGGAACCGGGTCTGCGGCCTTTGAATTGATTCGCGGTCTCTACGACGATCAAAATGGAGAGAAATCGTCCCCCGGCCTTTGCGATATCGGGGTATTCCTACCTATCCGTCGGAAGCCGCGTTCCATCTGTTTAGTAATTTCTTTACCCCGCAGGCGCCTGATGGGAATAGCCCGTTCACACTCTTCATGAATCCTGAACGGTCCAATCGCGTCATCTGGCTGCCAGCTGGTACGCCGCCGATTCGGTATTTCGATCAGCCTGCGGGGGCATGTCTGACCTTTCAAGGCGGTGTGTTGCACAAGGTGACTGTCGCGTCGGATTCCGCCGGGCTGTCCTATATGAGCCCCAAAGGCCGTCGATTCGTCCCGTGCGATAGAACTGCAGAAATCGCCGGAGCGCATGTCATCCTGAAAGATCGCGATCGTGAAACGGCATTGGCTGTGACTCTGCCGCAAGAGGGATTGGAACAGTCGAGTGAGCCTGTAGCCATGAGTCCAGTCGACTGGCGGTCGGTGTTTGTCCAGGGGTTCCGCATATTCCTCCTGCCGACGCCTACGGAGCGGTGTTGCTCTATCCGGACGACGAGTCTGAAGTCGACGAGTGCTCGGCGCAACCGTTCGTGGCCGATTACGTACAGGATATCGGCGAGCAAGATCGAGAAATCGGTATGGTCCTTTCGCGAGCCCAGCACGTGCTCATCGAGAACGGCGATGCTGTCGTTGCGACCTGCATCACGTTTGATCGGCTGAGAGACTATACTGTTCTGGTACGGCATCCCGCCTTTGCGCAAAAGCAGGCACAACGACTCTGGACCATCTGCGCCGAGTTGCAGCGGTGGGATTGGCTCTCGCACATTCGATTCGTTTCGCACGAAGGGCCGCACGATCGAGAAGCCGTTCACTCCTATGACGTGGTCTACCACTGGGTGCCCTATGACAGCGGAGACCTACCGGCGAGCCTGGCTGAACGCATGAAACGGATCAGCCGAAGTCTTCATGGAGGAGGCACTGCGTTTGCCATCGGTCCGGCACAGCTCGGTCAGTATGGCGCCTCCGACGGACTCCAGGTCTGCTGGGAAGAACCAGTCGAACAGCTTCCCACGTTTCGGATGCATCGCACCATCCTCCCGAAAGCAAGGCTGAGAGCTGGGCTGACATTATTCTGTTTTAAGAAGGTCTAACGTGCTTGTACCGGGTATTCCAGATCGATTACGGTTGCCGAGATGAGTGAGCCGATTCCAGAACAGATTACCGGAGAAGATTCCGAGCGACAAGATCATTGTCTATTGGGAGCGGGAGTATTCGACTGCCATCGCGCCGGAGCGGTTGAAGCTCGACTTCATGCCGCATCGGCCGTTATTGTCCGGGATGTCATTGGCCGAGCAGCGAACTGTGGCGGTCGAGGGCTACAAAGTGATCCCCGACGATTGTGGACCGGTGCGAACAGTGGGTCAGTACGGCTGGCTCATTCGGTCTCCGGCGGACTGTAAGATTCGACGAACGGCCGATGGGGTCAAGTGGCAAGCCCCACCGATCTTGCCGGAAGAACGGATTCTTGGCTACAAGTCATTTTCAGGCACCTATGTCGATTTGATCTTAAACAGCGGGTATCCCAAGCTCTGCTGTGGCATTCGGTTCTACTATCCCAAGCAGGTGGGATTGATGATGAAGGATGTGCCGAACCACTTCTATCACTATCCCGATCGGACGTTTTTCGTGTGGGAGGGATAAAGACCCAAGAGTATAAACGCACGCCGAATATGTACGACTGGCTTCCGGACTATGACGCCTTCACCGCCAACTTTCTGTTGCAACTCACAAAGCCGACGACCATCAAGCGTGGTGATCCTATCGGCATCGTGGTGCCGGTGATGCTCCCGAAGCAATTCACATTGGAAGAACTCACACCGCGCGGGTGAGTACTTCGCGGGGGTGGCGTTCGCTCCGATCGTCCACACTCACGCGAGACGGGCAGGGAAGTTCTGAGTTCTGGGTTCTGAGTTAGTGGCGGACAGGGAAGGTCGGGGTTCGAAGATCCGAACACTTCAGTCTTCAGCCTGAACACCTGAGTAGACCGTCTTGTAGCTTGACAGGATTCCTCCTCCTTCCGTAAGATGCAGGAACCTTTAATGCTCATCCTGCGAGGTGAGCAAGGGAGTGTGCATGGGCTTGAATTCTGTCTGTCTCGATCGGCAAATCTCAACCTTCTCGTCGGATCTCGATGAGAAGGTTTTTTATGCCAGATAGTTAACTGAGTGATGGTGATGACCCAGAACGATCGATCGCAAGAACGGCTGGTGATGGACGCGGGAGACGTCGCTCGCGCGGTCACCCGGATCGCCCACGAAATTCTCGAACGGAATAAGGGTGTGCGGAATCTGGCGCTGGTGGGGATTCGAACCGGGGGTGCATTTGGCCCATCGGCTGGTGAAGCGGATCCAAGAGATTGAAGCGGCGCAGGTGCCGATCGGCGAATTGGACATTACCCTCTATCGGGATGACCTCTCCTGCGGAAGGAGCAGCCCATTCTCCGCAAGACCACGGTCCCGTTCGATATATCCGACAAGATTATTGTGTTGGTCGACGACGTGCTGTTTACGGGCCGGACGATTCGCGCGGCGATGGATGGGCTGATCGATCTGGGACGGCCGGCAGAAATTCAACTTGCTGTCCTGGTCGATCGAGGCCATCGTCAGCTGCCGATTAAGGCGACGTATATCGGGAAAAATATTCCGACGTCACGGGAAGAAAAATTCAGGTGCTGTTGGAAGAAGAAGGCGAAGACGAACGGGTAGTGATCTCCAAGAGCTAGCCCGCATGATTTATGACGGTTCGTCGCGAAATCGCTGAGCCGCGTCGCGAGACCGGCGCGCGGAGCCTTGAGGGCCCGACGCGTACTCGTGCAGTACGGTGAGGGGCTGAGGGGCGAGCCCGCCGGCCGAAGGCCCGTCGTAGCAGCGGATCGGCGATTGTAGCAGAAGCGTTCATGAATCATGCTGGCTAAGGTGGAGGGAACGATGAGTCTCAAACGCAAAGACCTCTTGAGCCTAGCCCCTCTGTCGGTGGATGAGATCCGGTTGATCTTGGAAACGGCCGACTCGTTTAAGGAAGTGACCGGCCGGGACATCAAGAAGGTTCCGGCGCTCCGGGGCGCACGGTGGTGAATCTCTTCTTCGAGCCCAGCACCAGGACACGTACCTCGTTCGAGTTGGCGGCGAAACGGCTGAGCGCGGATGTCATCAACTTCTCGCCGTCTTCGAGCAGCGTGGTCAAAGGAGAAACCTTGCTCGATACCGCGCGCAATATCGAGGCGATGCAAGCGGACATTATCGTCTTGCGCCATCCCTCGGCCGGTGCGGCCGAGGCGTTGGCCCGCGGAGTGAAGTCTTCAGTGATCAACGCGGGAGACGGGTGGCACGAACATCCGACACAAGGCCTCTTGGATTTGTATACGATTCGTGAGCGCGGATTGTCGTTCGAGGGCTTGAGAGTGGCGATCGTCGGAGATGTGGCGCATAGCCGTGTAGCGCGTTCGAATATTCACGCGCTCGTGAAGTTGGGGGCAGAAGTTCGGCTGGTGGGGCCGCCGACAATGATGCCCTATGGAGTGGAGAAGCTGGGCGCGCGGGTCTACTACAATTTCGACGAGGCGCTGCGCGGGGTGCAGGTCATCATGATGCTGCGCTTGCAGCTCGAACGGCAGGGAATTGCGCTGTTTCCGACCATCCGCGAATATGCGCGGTTGTACGGGTTGACGACCGAGCGGGTCGAGTCGGCCGAGCCCGGGGCGATTGTGATGCATCCGGGTCCGATCAATCGCGGGGTCGAGATCGCTCCGGAGGTGGCCGATAGTTTGTCGTCAGTGATTCTGGAGCAGGTCGCGAACGGCGTGGCCGTTCGCATGGGCATTCTCTATCTCTTGTCAGGGGCCAATTAATTCATTCGATCAGTGCACATTGAGTCATTGAAGGAAGCCATAGACTTATGAAGCCTTCGTCAAGCCAGCACATTTTTATTACAGGCGGGCACGTAATCGATCCGGGACGGTTCAATGATGTGGCCGACGTGCTGATCAATGCGGGCCGAATCGTCGCGGTGGGGCCACACCTCAAAGCTCCCGCTGGGGCGACGAAGATTGAGGCCAGCGGTCGATTGGTTCTTCCCGGCTTCGTCGATCTCCACGTCCATTTCCGGGAGCCGGGCTTCGAATACAAAGAGTCGATCCAGAGCGGAGCAGCGGCAGCGGTGGCCGGCGGCTTCACATCGGTCTGTTGTATGCCCAATACGAATCCCGTCAATGACAACCAAGCGATCACGGAATTCATGCTCGATCGTGCGCGGGCGGCCGGGCTGGCGAACGTCTTTCCGATCGGCGCGATTACAAAAGGTTCGGAGGGGAAGGAGTTGGCGGAGATCGGGGACTTGCGGCGTGCCGGCTGTGTCGCGATTTCGGACGACGGAAAGCCGGTGATGAACAGCCTGGTCATGCGGCGAGCCATGGAGTATGCCTTGGCCTTCGACGTTCCGGTGGTCGATCATTGCGAAGATCTGCATCTCGCCGAGGGGGCTGTATGAATGAAGGGACCATCTCCACCGAGTTGGGGCTCCCTGGGATGCCGGCGGCGGCGGAAGATGTGATGGTGGCGCGTAATGTCGCCTTGGCGGAACTGACCGGGGCCCGGCTGCATCTGGCGCATATCAGCACAGAGGGATCGGTCCGGATAGTGCGGGAGGCCAAGTCACGCGGCCTAAAAGTCACAGCCGAGGCCTGCCCTCATCATTTTACTATCACAGAAGAAGTGGTCCGAGGCTATAATACCTATGCCAAAATGAATCCCCCACTTCGGACGTGGAAGGATGTGCACGCGATCAAGCAGGGTCTCCGCGACGGCACGATTGATGCCATCGCCACGGATCATGCCCCGCATGCCACTCAGGAAAAACAACTGGGATTTACCGAAGCGCCGTTTGGTATCGTCAGGGTTGGAGACGGCGCTGCCGTTGACCTTCGCGCTGGTCGATGAGGGAGTCTTGTCGTTGGAGTCGGCAGTCGATAAGTTGAGTACGGCTCCGGCGAAAGCATTTGGGTTGGCCAAGGGCACGTTGGCCGTCGGGGCCGATGCCGATGTGGCGGTCGTCGATCAGCAGGAACAGTGGGAGGTCGATCCGGCCAAGTTTCGCTCGAAGAGCCGGAATACCCCATTTGCCGGATGGAAAGTGAAGGGCCGAGTCACGACGACGATCGTGGGTGGCCGGGTCGTATTCGAGACCGGTCCGGCAGAGCGGTAGCGCGGTGCTGCGTATGTCCCGTTGGGGATGGTCTGTTGCCTGACGCTTGAATGGCTGGCGTTGGGAGTATGGGTCGGCGGTGGACTGGTCCTCATCGGAGCGGTCATTCCCGCGGTCTTCAATACGTTCGGCGGACAGGATTTAGGCGGAGTATTTCTGACGCGGGCGTTTGAGGGCTATCATCGCTTCATGATCGGGGCCCTGGTCACACTATGGATCGCAGGGTGGTATCGCTGGTGGAGTGGAGATCCGGTGGTATCGGTCGGTCGGGGCGAGATGGCGGTGTTGATAGGGATGGTGGTGATCGCGGGAGTCATTATTTTATGGCTGCACCCATATGCTGCGGCGCTTCAAGCCCAGGCCTTCGCGGCGCAAGAGCCGGCGGCGAAGAAGGCGGCCTTGGAAGCCTTCTTTCGTGTGCTGATGCCGGCTCGGATGATTTACATGGTTGATCTTGTACTGGGTATTCTCTTGATTGGAATCAAGGCGAAACGGTCTCTCTACCGGGATGGAGCGCTCACGTGAAAAAAGCCTTGTTGGCACTGGCGGACGGCACGATTTTTGAGGGCCGTGCCCTCGGATACGAGGGGAAACGGTGGGAGAGGTCGTGTTTAACACAGCCATGACCGGGTACCAGGAAATCTTGACCGATCCCTTCGTACAAGGGGCAAATCATCACGATGACGTCTCCCCATATTGGAAACTATGGGATGACACCGGAGGATGCCGAGTCGCGGCGGGTTTGGGCTGAGGGATTCATCGTGAAAGAGTCGAGTCGACTCGACAGTAACTGGCGCAGCCGACAGCAGGTCCATGACTATTTGCAGGAGGCGAAGATCGTCGGCATCGAGGGGCTGGATACGCGGGCCCTGACCCGCCACTTGCGCGAACATGGTTCACAGCAGGGCATCATCACTCCATATCGACGGGAATTCCCGCCGGGTTGTCGAGAAGGCACAGGCAGCTCCGAGCATCATCGGGCGCGATCTGGCGACAGCAGTGACGTGTGGAAAAGCCTATCGGTGGACGGAAGGATCGCGTGAGTGGGCGCCCTCGCTCGGCGACAAGCCACGGGCCGGTGCGAGCAGGCGGTGGCATGTTGTCGCCTACGATTTCGGGGTGAAACTGAACATTCTTCGCCGTCTGGTACGACGTGGGGTGCGATGTGACCGTCGTTCCGGCTTCGGCCACCGCAGACGCAGGTTCAAGCCCTCAAGCCCGATGGGATATTCCTGTCGAACGGCCCGGGGATCCGGAGGGAGTGCCCTACGCGGTCGAGGCGTTGCGGCAATTGATCGGACGCCATCCGATCTTCGGCATTTGCTTGGGGCATCAAATTCTCGGTCTCGCGCTGGGACTCAAAACCTATAAGTTGAAGTTCGGCCATCATGGGGCGAATCATCCGGTCATGGACCTCCGCACGAGACGAGTCGAGATCACATCGCAAAACCACAATTTCGCGGTAGAAGCCATCCAACCGATCAGCGCAATTCCTGATCGGCCGCCCGTGGTCGACACCTCGTTCGGTCAAGTCACGGTTACACACGTGAGCCTGAACGATCACTCGGTCGAAGGATTAGCCTGTACCGATCATCCGGTGTTTTCAGTGCAGTATCACCCCGAGGCGTCTCCCGGTCCTCATGACTCCGCCTACTTATTCACCGAATTTACGAAACTGTTGGAGAAAGCAGCATGAATAACGTGTATCCATTGCTTGGTCGGCTCTGCCTCCTCGCAGCCATCGTGTCTGCAAGCCGGTTGCATTACGGTCAATCTCATCCAGCCACCGGGGCCGGTGACAGGAAATGAAACTCAGCGGCACGGGCGATGGAAAAATCTTGCTGCTCGATCTGTCGGGGGTCATCAGCTCGCAAGATAAAGAAGGCATCATTCCGCAGCCCAACATGTTGGCCACGTTCAAGGGAAGAGCTGACGAGGGCCTCGAAGGACGACAAGATCAAAGCCGTCGTTGGTTCGCATCAACAGTCCGGGAGGAACCGTGACCGCCTCGGACATCCTGTATCACGAGTTGCGGGAGTTCAAAGCCAAGAAGAAGGTGCCGGTGATTGCTGTCGATGATGGATGTGGCGGCGTCAGGGGCTACTACCTGGCCATGGCGGCGGACAACATTTTGGTCCATCCCTCGACGGTGACGGGCAGTATCGGCGTCATCATGTTGACCGGTCAACGCCAGGGATTGCTCGAAAAAGTCGGTGTCGAAGCCAGCGCCATCACGTCCGGCCCCCGCAAGGACATGGGCTCACCCTTTCGGGTCATGACGGCCGAGGAGCGGGGAATCTTTCAAAGCGTGATCGACTCGTTCTATCAACGATTCCTGGCAGTCGGTACAGGAGGGGCGTCCTAATCTGTCGGCCGAACAAATCAAGAAACTGGCCGACGGACGGATCTATTCCGGAGATCAGGCAAAGGCCGCAGGCTTAATCGACGAGATCGGGTACCTCGATGACGCGATCCAGCTGGCCAAAAAGAAGGCGGGTCTGACGGAGGCGCGGATCGTGACCTATGGACGGCGAGGGAGTATAAAAACAATGTCTATTCGCGTCTGTTCGGAACGAGTTCAGGCATTACCGGGTTAGCCAATCTGGATTTGCTGTCGATGGTGCGGGGGGAACGCCGCAGTTTATGTATCTCTGGATGCCGTGACAAAATTTTATTCATTGAGCGACGTATCGATTTGTCCCATTGACGCAATTCTATTATGATTCAATCACCAGATGGCACAATCGGCAAATTCTTGGCGACGCCGATCGGACGCCGAGGGATACTGGCTTTGGGCGCCCATGGGGCGATGAGTCTCGTGCACGGCCATCGGGGCTGGGGCGGTCTTGAGTCTGTTCGGCAGCCTGAGCGGTTGTTACCGGGCGCCGGGCACGGCTCGCGATCAGGTGATCTTTTTCTCCGAAGAGAAGGAGCTGCAACTCGGAGTGAGCGCGTTCCGCGAGGTGTTGCGGTCCGCACCGCTCAGTGACGATCGCAGAAGTGAATGAGTTGGTGCACCGCGTCGGGCGAAACATCGCTCAAGCTGCTAACAAGCCGGAGTATCAGTGGGAATTTGCGGTCATTCAAGACGACAAGATGGTCAATGCCTTCGCGCTCCCAGGCGGGAAGGTCGCCATCTTCACCGGGATTCTCAAACATACGAAAGACGATGCTGGACTGGCGACGGTGATTGGGCATGAAGTCGCGCATGCATTGCAGCGCCACGGGGTGGAGCGGATGAGCCGGAGTATCCTGGACCAAATTGCGCAATTGGGCGCATTGGGTGCGGCGGCAACCGGAAAGGCCAATCCCGGTGCGATCCAGGGCTTGTTGGGGGCGTATGGGGTCAATGTGTCGTTGCCCTTCAATCGGACGCAAGAGTCGGAAGCCGACTACATCGGACTTCGATTGATGGCGCAAGCCGGGTACGATCCGCGTGAAGCCGTGCCGTTTTGGGAGCGCATGAGCGGCTGTCCGAGGCAGATGATTGGGAAGCTCTGTTTTCGCTCGCAGCAAGCGGTCCCTGAATTTCTTTCCACCCATCCGTCCGATTTGACACGTATCAATCAGATCGAAGCCTGGCTGCCCGAGGCGCTCCGGTACTATCGTGGCCCTGGGGGAGGGGCAGCTCCACCGGCGCCCGCGCCATACCGGCCGACGATCGGGCCGATGCCCCAAACGAGCTAGCTGATCCTGAAACGAGGTCTCCGTGCCAAGGCGGACAGATATTCAAGTCCATTTTACTGATCGGGTCTGGCCCGATCGTGATCGGTCAGGCCTGTGAGTTCGACTATTCCGGCACGCAGGCCTGCAAAGCGCTTAAAGGAAGAGGGCTACCGGGTGATTCTCATCAACAGCAACCCGGCGACGATCATGACCGATCCGGAGCTGGCGGATCGGACCTATGTGGAGCCGATCACGGTCGAGGTCGTGGAGAAAGTGATCGAGCGCGAGCGACCCGATGCCCTGCCGCCGACCATGGGAGGACAGACCGCGCTGAATACGACGATGGAATTGGTCAAGCGGGGGACGCTCGAAAAATACGGCGTCCAGTTGATCGGTGCGTCCGCCGAGGCGATTCATAAGGCCGAGGATCGCGAAGCCTTCAAGCATGCGATGCAGCGAATCGGGTTGCGAGTGCCGGCCAGCGGTGCCGCGCATAACCGCGAAGAAGCCATCAAAGTTCTCGAACAGATCGGATTTCCGGCGATCATTCGACCGTCGTTCACCATGGGCGGAACCGGTGGAAATATCGCGTACAACCGGGAAGAGTTCGAGAAGATTGTCGAGTGGGCTCTCGCGATGAGTCCCGTCGGCCAACTCTTGATCGAAGAATCCGTGATCGGGTGGAAAGAATACGAACTTGAGGTGATGCGGGATCTCAAAGACAACGTCGTCATTGTCTGTCCGATCGAAAATCTTGACCCTGATGGGAGTGCACACGGGCGACAGCATCACGGTCGCGCCGGCTATGACGCTCTCGGACAAAGAGTACCAGCGCATGCGGGATGCCGCCGTTCGGATCATGCGTGAGATCGGCGTCGACACCGGCGGATCGAACGTCCAGTTCGGTGTGGATCCCAAGAACGGCGACATGGTGGTCATCGAAATGAACCCGCGTGTGTCGAGGAGTTCTGCGCTTGCCTCGAAAGCGACGGGATTTCCCATCGCCAAGATTGCCGCGAAGCTTGCCGTGGGCTACACGTTGGATGAAATCACCAACGACATTACCGGTGTGACGAAAGCCTCATTCGAACCCACGATCGACTATGTGGTGGTGAAGATCCCTCGCTTTGCCTTCCAGAAGTTTCGAGGAGTCGATCCCACCCTCACGACGCAGATGAAATCGGTGGGCGAAGTGATGGCGATTGGGCGCACCTTTAAAGAGTCCCTGCAGAAGGCGATTCGTTCGCTGGAGTTGAACATGAACGGGCTCTCGCTTCGCGAGAGGGGTTGGATCGGGGCATTCCTGAAGGGTTTGACCGGCAACAAGCGCTGGAGCGAGTACGCCAACATCTGCGGGCACCGCTTGCGGAGCGACTGTGGCACCTGGCGGACGGCATGCGTCTCGGCATGTCCAATGAAGACCTGTTTGCCCTCACGAAGATCGATCCTTGGTTCTTGGAGCAGATCCGGGAGCTGATGCAGTTTGAAGCCCTGCTGGTCGGCCAGGCGGGAAAGAAACCGGCTGCGCTTGATGAGTCGCTTCTCTGGGAGGCCAAGGAGCTTGGATTTTCAGACGAGCGTATCGCACAGCTCATCGGCGTGACCTCGGCTTCAGTCCAGAAGCAGCGGACTGAGGCCGGCCAGGGCAGAAGAGGGGTGACCTATAAGCGGGTCGACACCTGCGCCGCAGAGTTCGAAGCCCATACGCCGTATCTCTATTCGACGTACGGAAGCGAGTGTGAGGCTCGCCCGACAGACCGGAAGAAAGTGATCATCCTCGGCGGAGGGCCGAATCGCATTGGGCAGGGGATCGAATTCGACTACTGTTGTGTCCATGCAGCCATGGCGCTTCGGGAAGAAGGTATCGAATCGATCATGGTGAATTGCAACCCCGAAACCGTGAGCACAGACTACGACACCCTCGGACCGGCTCTATTTTGAGCCGTTGACCGAAGAAGACGTCCTCAACATCGTAGAGCGCGAGCAACCGTTGGGAGTCGTGTTGCAGTTCGGCGGGCAGACGCCCCTCAAGCTTGCGCTGCCCTTGTCCAAGGCCGGGGTGCGAATTTTGGGTACGAGTCCTGAGGCGATCGATCGCGCGGAAGATCGAGAACGATTCCGCGACCTCTTGAATAAGCTCGGGCTCCGCCAAGCGGAGAGCGGCATGGCTCGATCGGTAGACGAAGCCATTCAGATCGCTTCGCGGATCAGCTATCCCGTCATGGTGCGGCCTTCGTATGTGTTGGGTGGGCGATCCATGCAGATCGTCTACGACGAATCCGGGTTGTTGAGTATATGAAGTCGGCGGTCAAAGCCTCGCCGAAACATCCCGTGCTGATCGATAAGTATCTTTCGGATGCGATCGAGGTCGATGCCGACGCCATTTCAGACGGGACGCACGTCGTCGTGGCGGGGATCATGGAGCACATTGAAGAAGCCGGGGTGCATTCGGGGGACTCGGGCTGTTCGTTGCCGCCCTATTCGCTCGATCAGAGCGTGGTCGGAAGAGATTCGTCGGCAAATGAAGGCGTTGGCGCTGGAACTCGGCGTGATCGGCCTGATGAATGCGCAATTTGCCGTCAAAGACCACACGATTTATGTGCTGGAGGTGAATCCACGAGGCTCGCGCACCGTGCCGTTCGTCAGTAAAGCCATTGGTGTGCCGCTTGCCAAGTTGGCCATGAAGACCATGGTGGGCAAGAGCCTTCCGGAGCTGGGGTTGCATCGAAGCCCCTACTCCCATGCACTTGTCCGTGAAAGAATCTGTGTTTCCCTTTAATAAGTTCTCGGGGGTCGATGTCCTCTTGGGGCCGGAGATGAAGTCCACCGGGGAAGTGATGGGCATCGACCAGGATTTCGGATGGGCGTTCGCCAAAGTCTCAGGCAGGAGCCGGAGCGCCTCTACCGAAGGGAGGCACAGCATTCATCAGTGTGAAGGAAAGCGATCGTCCGGCGGCTTTGGAAGTCGTTCGACAGCTCCAACGTCTGGGGTTTGACGTTCAAGCAACGAGTGGAACGGCGGCGTATTTGCGGAGCTATGGGGTCAATGCGGAAACCGTGAACAAGGTCATGGAAGGCCGGCCCCACGTTGTGGACCATATCAAGAACGGGAAGGTAGCCTTGGTCGTGAACACTGTGAGCAACGCGGCCTCACATGCCGATTCATTGTCGATCCGCCGAGAGGCCCTGAACAAAGGCCTGGCGTACTATACGACCATTCGTGGGGCACGAGCGGCGGTGATGGGCATCGAAGCGATTCTCAAGAAAGAACTCACCATTCGGTCGCTGCAGGAATATCACCACCACTCGCAGAGGATGCACGGGATCATGCCGACACCGATCACCAGGAAGGGGCACGAGGCGCTTCAAGCGAGAGCTCGATCGCCTTCGCAAAGTTGAGCGTGCCAAAAATATCGAGGCCATTGCTGAAGCGCGCGCCCATGGCGATTTAAGCGAGAATGCGGAGTACGATGCCGCGAAAGAACGCCAGGGATTCATCGAGTCGCGCATCGTGGAACTGCAGTCGAAGCTGGCCGATGCCCGCATCATCGAAACGGCCGGGCGAGTCTCCGACACCATCGTGTTCGGCGCCACAGTGCTCCTGATTGAACAGGAGTCGCAGTCGAAGCGGGAGTATACGCTGGTGGGACAGGATGAAGCCGACATGAAAGTGAGCCGCATCTCGATTCAGTCTCCGGTCGGCAAGGCGCTGATCGGAAAGCGAGTCGGCGATTTCGTCGAGGTAAAGACCCCGGTCAAGATGGTCGAATACGAAGTGGTGGAGATTCGCTTCGAGGAATTATAAGGTGCCGCACCCTCTGGGGCTCATCACCCTCTTGACCGATTTCGGCGATCGGGACTCGTTTGTGGCGAGTATGAAAGGGGTGATCCTCACCATCAACCCACACGCCACCCTCGTTGATCTCTCACATCACGTGCAGCCCCACTCAGTTGAAGATGCCGCCTATCTCCTCAGATCCTGCTATCGATATTTTCCTGAGGGCACAGTGCATGTGGCTGTCGTCGATCCCGGCGTCGGCAGCGCGCGACGCCCCCTTATCGCAAAGAGCGAGCGGTATTTCTTTCTGGCTCCCGACAACGGCCTCTTGACGCATATCCTTGCCGACAGCAGTGAGATGGAAGTGCGGGAGATCGAGAATAAAGCCTATCGGCTGATATCACCAGGCCACACGTTCGACGGTCGTGATCTCTTCGCCCCGGCTGCGGCGTGGCTGACCAAGCAACAGCCGTTTGCATCTTTCGGACGACTCATCGAAGACTGCAAGACCTTTACGATCTCAAGCCGAAATGGGAAGCCATGGCGTTGGTAGGGGAGATCGTCCACGTTGATCGATTCGGCAATCTGATTTCCAACCTGACCTCCCACCACGTGCAGGAAGTTCGAGACGTCACGAAGCGACCCAACGCGCAGATCCGTATTGCCGGCCACAAGATCGAGACACTCGTGGGCAGTTATAGCGAAGGGACGGCGGAACAGCCGTCCGCGCTCCATCAACAGCGATGGCCGACTTGAAATCTTTGTGAAGGAAGCGTCCGCCGCCGACCTTCTCAAAGTGGGGAACGGGGCGCGAGTCGAAGTCTCGTGAATCTGTACAACGATACACTTCACGATGCCGATGGGAGTCAGGTGGCGGCTTCGATGGAAGCGTGCAGCATTTCCACCATGCGTCTGAGTTCCGGAAGTGACGTGCTGAGCGGCGGCATGAGGATCATCACGTTGCCGATCGGGCGCAGCAAAAGGCCGCGGCGGCGTGCATCCATCGCCACTCGATGGCCCGATCTCGAGCTTCGAGCGGATAGGGTTTCTGTGTCTGCGTATCCTCCACCAACTCGACAGCCGCGATGAATCCCCGCTGCCTGATATCTCCCACATGAGGCAATCGTCGGAGTGGGCGTAGCGCAGTCGCGCCATCGTCTTGATCTTGGGTTGCAATCGAGAGAGCGTCTTCTCTTTCTTGAACACCTCGAGGTTGGCAAGCGCGACGGCGCAGCCGAGCGGATTACCGGTATAGCTGTGTCCGTGGAAGAATGTTTTGAAGTCTTCGTACTTGCCGAGAAAGGCCTGGTAGATGTCGTCGGTGGTGAGTGTCGCGGCGAGCGGCATGTAGCCGCCGGTCAGGCCTTTGCTGATCGCCATCAAGTCCGGCGTGACCCCCTCATGCTGGCAGGCGAACATCTTGCCGGTGCGGCCGAAGCCGGTGGCGACTTCATCGGCGATTAAGAGCACATCGTACTTGGTGCAGAGCTCGCGAATTCGCTTCAGATAGCCAGGAGGGGAGGTCAGCATTCCTGCTGCGGCTTGCACGAGCGGTTCGATGATGAAGCCGGCCAGTTCACGGTGATGCTCTTTGAGTATCCGTTCAATCGGATCGAGACAGGCCATCTGGCATGAAGGGTAGGTGAGATTGAGCGGGCAACGATAGCAATAGGGAGGGTCGGCTTCGAGGGTGGGGAACAGCAGAGACTTGAATCGTGAGTGGAAGAGTTCGATGTTGCCCACGCTGACGGCGCCGACGGTATCGCCATGGTAGGCCAGCTTCAGATGTAGAAACGTCTGTTTGGGGCCGGCATCGGGACGTCGCTGCTGCCAGTATTGATCGCCATTTTGAGCGCGATCTCGACCGCTGTCGATCCATTGTCTGAATAAAATACACGCGTCAAGCCTTGGGGTGCGATCTGAATCAAAGCCCGCGCGAGCTGAATCGCCGGTGGATTGGAGAGTCCGAACAGGGAGGAATGCGCAATCTTATCCAGCTGCTTCTTGATCGCACGGTCGAGCGCCGGATGACCATGGCCATGAAGATTGACCCAGATGGACGAAATCCCATCGAGATACCGCTTCCCCTCCGTATCGATCAGGTACGACCCTTTCCCCTCTCTCGATAATGAGCGGTGCCTCCTGTTCCCATTCCTGCATTTGGGTGAAGGGATGCCAGAGGTGCGTTCGATCCCAGTCGCGTAACTGTGTAGTAGAAGGTTGCCGAGCCATAGCCATTGGGCAAGGCGTCATTAGTCAATCGTCAATCGTCGGGGGTGGCAGGATCAACCGTGACGACGTAGATCGGGGGCCAATAGAACGCGGTGCGGAGCGGATTATACGAGGGAGCGATTGCTTTGACAACCTTGGGGGCGGTATCTATAATAAACCGATTTCATTGGGAAATGAGTTAGGATTTGCAAAGCCTTATACGCAATTTCTCGATTATTGCCCATATCGATCACGGCAAATCAACCCTCGCTGACCGGTTCCTGGAAGCCACGGGCGCTGTCACGGCCCGAGAATCAAAAGACCAGATTCTCGACGCGATGGACTTGGAGCGTGAACGCGGAATCACGATCAAGCGCCCACGCGGTCGCGGTTCGGTATCAGGCCAAGGATGGGAAGACGTATGCCCTGCATTTGATCGATACGCCGGGTCACGTCGACTTTACCTATGAAGTCTCGCGCAGTTTGGCGGCTTGCGAAGGAGCCCTCTTGCTCGTCGATGCCACGCAGGGAGTGCAGGCCCAGACCATTGCCAATGTGAATCTGGCGATGGCCGATAACCTCACGATCATTCCGGTCATCAATAAGATCGATCTCGCGAGCGCCGATCTGGAAGGCACCAAGCATTCGATCACCGACGTGCTGTTGCTGGATGCGACCGATGCCCTGCCGATCAGCGCGAAGGAGGAAAAGGTGTGCCGGAGGTGTTGGAGGCGATTATTGCACGAATTCCTCCACCGTCCGGCGATCCATTGGCGCCGCTCAAGTCGCTCATATTCGACTCCTGGTTTGATAATTATCAGGGAGTGATCGTGCTGACGAGAGTGGTCGATGGAGCCTTGCGGCCTGGGATGAAGATCAAAGTCATGTCGAACGAGCGGATGTTCGAAGTGATGGAAGTCGGCCAATTTACTCCAAAACGGACCAAAGGCCGAGCTGCTGACCGGCGAAGTCGGGTACCTCTGCGCGAATATGAGAGAAGTCGCGGACGTCAAAATCGGCGATACCCTCACAGACGCGGTGTCGCCCACGAGCACGCCATTCCCCGGGTACAAGGAAGTGAAGCCGCTGGTGTTCTGCGGGCTCTATCCCACCGACACGGGCCGGTATGAAGATTTGCGGGATGCGTTGGTGAAACTCAGATTGAACGACTCCTCATTTGTCTACGAACCGGAGACGTCTCCTCGCGTTGGGGTTCGGGTTTCGATGCGGCTTCTTGGGCCTGCTGCACATGGAAATCATTCAGGAGCGCCTCGAGCGCGAGTATAACCTGACGCTCCTCACCACCGCGCCGACCGTCGTGTATCGTGTGTTGACAACCAAGGGCGAGGTGCTGGAGGTCAATAATCCGACGCAGCTCCCGCCTCCCAGCAGTATCGAGGCATTTGAAGAGCCGTTTATTCTCGCGTCGATCATTACTCCCGAACGGTACATGGGGGCCATTCTCCAGCTCTGTCAGGAACGCCGTGGTGTTCAACGGGGCATGCATTTTCTCGATCCGACGCGGGTGACGATCAGCTATGAGTTGCCGCTCAACGAAGTCATTCTCGATTTTTACGATAAGCTCAAGTCGCGCACGCAGGGCTATGCCTCGCTCGATTACGAGCTGCTCGGCTATCGCGAGTCCGAATCTCGTGCGGCTCGATATTTTGTTGAACGGCGAAGCGGTCGATGCCTTGTCGTTTATCACCCATAAAGACCGGTCCATCCAGCGCGGGCGTCAGCTCGCCGAGAAAATGAAAGAACTCATTCCCGGCAGATGTACGAGATCGCCATTCAGGCGGCGATCGGGGCAAGATCATCGCGCGTGAGACGATCGGAGCCATGAAGAAGAACGTCCTTGCGAAATGCTACGGCGGCGATATTACGCGGAAACGCAAGCTCCTCGAGAAGCAGAAGGAAGGAAAGAAGCGCATGAAATCAGTCGGGAACGTGGAAGTGCCGCAAGAGGCCTTCCTCGCCATCTTGAAAGTCGGTGAGGAATGAGCGGGAGACCAAACGCCCTCCATCGGAGGGACCTCACGACCGTGACCCAAGCGAGGCGGACGGATGCCGCAGGAGCACCGGCGGTGTTCGGCGAACCGCCGGCGGTGGCACAGCCGGGCAGAAGTCGCTCATTCGCGAGTATGCCGAAGCCATTGATTGCAGCGCGATGCTCCTGGCGTTCTGCGATCCGGGTGTTTGTCGTCCAGGCTTTCAAAGATTCCCTCCGGCTCGATGATTCCCACGTTGTTGATCGGGGATCATATCCTGGTCAGCAAGCTGGCCTACGGCATTCAATGGCCGAGCCAGTGCAAGTTTTCAGCGGGCTTTCCTCCTGTCAATTGCTACGCCTCCCAGGCGCTCTTTGAATTCGGCAAGCCCCAACGGGGAGACATTATCGTGTTCCGGTTTCCCGAAGACGAGGAAAAGGACTTCATCAAACGGATCGTGGGAGTTCCGGGAGATACCGTCCAACTTCGCAATAAAGCTGTGCTGGTAAACGGGGTTGTGCTCGATGATAAATCATTCACCCAACGGATCGATCCGGGGGTTATTGACGGCACCATCAATCCGCGCGACAATTTCGGGCCGGTGACCGTGCCCGATGGCGCCTATTTCGTCATGGGCGACAATCGCGACCAAAGTTTGGACAGCCGGTTTTGGGGGTTCGTGCGTGAGAGAAAAAAGTCCGCGGGGAAGGCGTTCCGTATTCTGGTCGTGGAGCGTGGCGCAGGCCAATGGACGAGCGGGTAAGATGATGGATCGATTCGGAAAAGCAATCCAATAGGTAAAGCGCCGCGCCAGGTGGCGGCAGGCTCCGGGGCTCAGGGTGGCGGTGCGGCTTCCCCTCAAGTGCTTCGGCAGTACATCTCGCGGTTCCCGCAAGCCGCCGTGCTTGTCATCGGCGACCTCATTCTGGACCATTATATCTGGGGCCGTGTGAGCCGTATTTCGCCGGAAGCCCCGGTGCCGGTCGTCCATGTCGATTCCGAATCGTTGAGGCTCGGCGGGCGCCGCGAACGTCTTCAACAACATTCTGGCCCTGGGAGGAAAAGCGGACCTCTGCGGCGTCATCGGTTCGGACGAAACCGGACGGATGCTCCTCAAAGAATTGGGAGGACACGTTCCGGGCGTGGAGGGGTTGTGATCGACCAGGACCGCCCGACCACCAGAAAGTCCCGCGTCATCGCACATAATCAGCAGATCGTGCGGTACGACGTGGAGCGCCGCGCGGAACTCAAGCCGGCGATGCAGCGGCGGATACTCCGCTACGTGGAATCGCGACTACGAGGAGTATCCTGTCCGTCTCGTGGTGTCGGACTATGCCAAGGGGTGGTGAGCGCACACGCTCATGTCGGAACTTCACCCGGCTCGCCGCAATTCGAGGAATACCCCTGGTCGTCGATCCGAAAGTTGAACACTTCAGCTACTACAAGAAGAGCGACTGTCATCATCACCGAACCATCATGAGGCGACACAAGGCCGCTGTGCAGGTGCTGGCGAGGACGATCAGGCCAACAACGAGGCCGGCGCGATCATACGACAACGGTTGGGATGCCAAGCGGTGCTCATTACGCGCGGCGAAAAAGGGATGAGTTTGTACGAGGGCGAGGGCGCCTCCTGGCACATTCCCACTCAAGCCCGCCAAGTCTTCGATGTCACCGGTGCGGGTGATAGGTGATACGGTGGTCGGGACGTTGGCCCTCGCGCTGTCGACCGGCGCATCGACGAGAGATGCTGCGACGTTGGCCAACTATGCTGCTGGTGTCGTCGTCGGCATGGTCGGCACGGCCACCTTCTCGGCGCAACAGCTCTCGGAGGCGCTCGGCCATGACTAAGGCCAGACCATCCGTCATGGTGGTGATCCCGGCCCGGTACGGGTCGTCCCGCTTTCCGGAAAACCCCTCGTCATGCTCGGCCGCAAGCCCATGATCCAGCATGTACGAACACGCGGCAGCCTGTCGCCTGGCGCCGGAGGTCATGGTTGCCACCGACGACGAGCGGATCAAACAGGCTGTGGAACGATTCGGCGGGCGTGTGCGCGACATGGTAGCCGGAGACTATCGGACAGGCACCGATCGAGTCGCCGGAATGGCTCGCATGTTCGAGAGGGACTATTATGTGAATCTACAAGGAGATGAGATTCCGCTCCAGCCTGATTGTTGACGGATCTCATCGACGTCCGCATCGAGAGCGGCGTGCAGAAATGGGCACACTGAAGCGCACGATCGATTCGACGGAAGATGTGCACAATCCCTCGGTGGTGAAGTCGTCACGGACCATCTCGGTAACGCCCCTCTATTTCTCACGCTCGCCGATTCCATTGGTGCGGGACGACGCCGGCCGCCGAGCAGTCGATGGGTTGCATTACGTTCACCTCGGTCTATATATGTACCGGCGCGATACCCTATTGAAATTTGCGCTCCCTTCCCACCGGACGGCTGGAGGATGCGGAGAAGCTTGAGCAGTTGCGCGCGCTGGAGCATGGCATTCCAATCAGGGTCTGGGAAACCGCCCATGCCTCCTTGCGGGTGGATACGCCGCAAGATGTCGAGTCGGTGGCAGAGAAGCTCCAACCCTATGACGTCATCGAGCAGGAGTCCGGGCACGCTGAAGGCAGCCCCTTCCAGGTAAGGGCGCCATGCGTGTCAGAATTACACGATCCGGCAAAATGGGGGCCACGATGAGCAAATTCATTTTTGTCACGGGCGGGGTCGTCTCTTCCTTGGGAAAGGGCTTGCCTCGGCCTCGATCGGCAACCTGCTCGAGAGTCGAGGGTTGAAGATCACGTTCCTCAAGCTCGATCCCTACATCAACGTCGATCCCGGCACGATGAATCCTTATCAGCACGGGGAAGTCTACGTGACGGACGACGGCGCGGAAACGGATCTGGACCTGGGCCACTATGAACGGTATACGTCCCTCACCCTCACCAAAGAGAATAACTACACGACCGGCAGGATTTACCATTCGGTCATCACGAAAGAGCGTCGCGGCGACTACCTCGGCGGGACGGTGCAGGTGGTGCCCACGTCACCGACGAGATCAAACAGTGCATCATGCGCATCTCCCAGGGGATGGACGTGACGATCGTGGAGATCGGCGGCACGGTCGGCGACATCGAGAGCCTGCCCTTCCTCGAAGCGATTCGACAGATGCCGTACGACGTCGGCCGCGAGAACGTGCTCTATGTCCACCTGACGCTGGTGCCGTACATCGGCACAGCCGGTGAACTGAAGACCAAACCGACGCAGCACTCCGTCAATAAGCTCCGGGAGATCGGTATTCAGCCGCACATCCTTCTCTGCCGGACTGACCGGTATCTGCCGCCGGAACTCAAGGGCAAGATCGCGATGTTCTGTAACGTCGAGAAAGACGCGGTGATCACGGCCAAGGATGTCGAGACAATTTATGAAGTGCCGATCGTGTTCCGGAAGGAAGGGCTGGACGACCTGATCGTGCGTCAGCTTCAACTCAAGACCGGTCCGCCGAACCTGCGCGAATGGGATGCGATGGTCCAAAAGATCAAGTATCCCAAGCATGAAGTCTCAGTCGCTCTGGTCGGCAAGTACGCGGGGTTGAAGGAATGTTACAAGAGTCTCGCGGAATCGCTCGTCCATGGCGGCATCGACCATGAAACGCGGGTGAACGTTCAGTGGATCGAATCGGAAGAGATTGAACGGCAAGGGACCGAGCGTATCCTGCGCGAGGTCGATGGCATCCTGGTTCCCGGCGGGTTCGGCGCGCGCGGGATCGAAGGGAAAATCGCCGCGATTCGCTACGCCCGGGAACACCGGATTCCGTTCCTCGGTCTATGTCTGGGGCATGCAGTGCGCGACGATCGAGTTTGCGCGGAACGTCGCCGGGCTGCCTGGCGCCAACAGCGCTGAATTCGACGAAGCTTCCCCCAATCCCGTCATTCATTTGATGTCGGATCAGCAGTCCGTCAGCGACAAGGGCGGGACCATGCGATTGGGGTCCTATGTCTGTGTGCTCGGGGAGGGGACCTTGGCCCAAAAGATGTACGGGGTGAGCGAGGTGCGCGAGCGCCATCGCCATCGGTACGAATTCAACAACGCGTACCGCGAACGATTGATTGCCAAGGGATTCGTGCTGAGCGGGCTTTCACCGGATGGCCGGCTCGTCGAGATCATCGAGTTGAAAGACCATCCCTGGTTCCTGGCGACGCAGTTCCATCCGGAATACAATTCGCGGCCGCACCGTCCGCACCCGCTGTTCAGCGGTTTCGTCGGGGCGGGGTTGCGCCGTAAATGCGGCCACTGAGGTGAGATGCTGAAACCAGCTTGTAGCTTCGTTCTCGGGTCGTCGAAATCCTCAACGTAGCCGAGAGGCTACGCCTCCGGTTTCGACTCGCCTGCGGCCTCGCTTCAAGACTGGTTTGAGCATCTCACGGGAAGTGTGAAGAAAGAAAGACTATGGCGCATGAAGTTGAGATAGGGAATTTTAAAGTCGGGGCGGGGAACCGGCCGTTTTTGATTGCCGGGCCTTGTGTGATCGAGAGCGAACAGCTCGTGTTGGACACGGCGGGTCGCATCGCTGAGATTGCCAAGTCTCTTGGTATGGCCTATATTTTCAAATCGTCCTTCGATAAGGCGAACCGGACCTCTATCAACTCGTATCGCGGGCCGGGTCTCGAAAAAGGCCTGGCGGTGCTGCAGCAGGTCAAAACGCAGTTGGGTCTTCCTGTGTTGACGGACGTCCACACCGAAGAGCAGGCTACCGAGGCGGGGAAGATTGTGGACGTACTCCAGATTCCTGCGTTCCTCTGCCGGCAGACAGATCTGATCATTGCCGCGGCGAGGACCGGTAAAGTGGTGAACGTGAAGAAGGGCCAGTTCCTCTCTCCGCAAGAAATGGGCAATGCGGTGAAAAAGTGGAGGAGGCTGGAAATAAGCGGATCGTCCTGACCGAACGAGGGTCGTCCTTCGGCTACAACAATCTCGTCGTCGATATGCGCTCCTTTCCGGTCCTTCGAAGTTTCGGCTATCCGGTGGTCTTCGATGCCACCCATAGCGTACAGTTGCCGGGTGGCGGGGGAACCAAGTCCAGCGGCCAGCGTGAATTCGTCGAGCCGTTGGCCTGCGCGGCGGCCGGCGTCGGAGTCGATGGTTTCTTCATGGAGGTCCATCCCAATCCGGACGAGGCCTTATCGGACGGACCCAATATGGTGCCGCTCCATCATTTACGAGATTTGCTGGAACGGGTCATGCGGATATGCGACGCGTCACAACCTCGAAAGTAACCAAGCCAAAGAGTGTTCGGCCGCCATCGTCGAAGGGTGGAACCAGCCTCGAGTCAGGCCGGCGTGTGCTCGGTATCGAAGCGCGTGCTGTTCAGGCCCTCGTTCAACGTCTCGATGGCGGGTTTACGCAGGCCGTGGACCTGCTCTATCAGTGCAAGGGCAAAGTCGTCGTTTCGGGCATGGGCAAATCCGGGTTGATCGGGCAGAAGATCGCCGCCACGATGGCGAGCACAGGGACACCGTCGTTTTTCTCCACCCGGCCGAAGGGCTTCACGGCGACCTCGGCATGCTGGCGCGCCACGATGTCCTCATTGCCATTTCGAACAGCGGAGAGACGCAGGAAATTTTGCAGCTCTTGCCCTTCATGGAGCGCATGGGCATTCCCGTCGTGGCGATCGTCGGCCGCATGAGTTCGACCCTGGCCAAGAACAGCGCGGTCTCGTTGGATGTGTCCGTCGCAGAAGAGGCCTGCCCTATGGGGCTCGCGCCGACAGCGAGCACGACCGCGACGCTCGCAATGGGCGATGCCTTGGCCGTCGCGCTGCTCGAGAAGCGCGGGTTCAAGGAGCAGGACTTTGCGCAATTCCATCCGGGTGGGACGCTTGGACGCCGGTTGCTGGTGAAAGTGCGGGACCTCATGCACAAGGGGCAGGATGTGCCTCAAGTGGAGGAGACGGTTCTAGCCTCGGTAGCTATTCTCGAAATGTCGGCCAAAAAACTCGGCATGACCACGGTGGTGGATCGAGCGGGTGCGCTCCTGGGAGTGATTACCGACGGCGACCTGAGACGGTTTGTCCAGCAGGGCGGAGATTTTTCCAAGATCAGCGCCGGGTCCCTAGCCTCGCGCCGTCCCAAGCTGATCCGGACCGGACGAGCTGGCAGCCAAAGCGGTCGAAATGATGGAGCGGTTTTCCATTACCACGCTCGTCGTCGCGGACAACGCCAAGCGAATCTATCGGGGTCGTGCATTTGCATGATCTGCTGAAACATGGCATTGTCTAATGAACAGAATGCTGAAAATGTCCGCCAGCTTCGTTCTCAGCTCATCGAAATCCTCAACGTACCCCAGAGGGTACGCCTCCGGTTTCGACTCGCCTGCGGCCTTGCTGGACGAACATTTTGAGCATTCTGTTGGTTTGTTTGTGTGTGTGCTACTGTAGGTTTTCAAAAACCAGCTAATAGAATAGGGCATCGATGAATCGTGTACTGGCGGCATGGAGATCGGTCGGGCAGGAATCGCTCAACCTGCCGAACCTCATTACCCTTACGCGGATCCTCTTAATCCCTGTCTTCGTGCTGTTGTTTATCACGCCGACCCCGGATCGATCCCTCATCGCGGCGATCGTCTTCGTCGTCGCAGCGTTCACTGATTTATTGGACGGCTATTTGGCCCGTCGTAACGGCCAAGTGACGACGCTCGGGCAGCTGCTCGATCCCATCGCCGATAAGTTGCTGGTCCTCTCCGCGCTGATCCTCCTGGTCAACGTCGATCGCGTGAGCGCCCTGGTCGCAATCTTGATCATCGCGCGCGAAGTCGCGGTCACAGGCATTCGCGCGATTGCCGCAGGAGAAGGCATGGTGATCGTGGCTGAGACGTTGGGCAAGTACAAGATGGCGTTGCAGGTCGTGGCAATCGTCGCTGTTGATCCTCGAGGACACATTCTTGGCCGATCTCGGCAATCTGCATCTCGCCGGTATCGTCACGCTCTATCTCTCGCTGGTGCTCGGCTATGCCTCGGGCGGCCAATATGTGTGGAGCTTCTGGAGGCAAGTCGTGGCCAAGGGACTATAGCTCGTCTTGTTCTGGTCTGTCTGGTTTATCTCGTTTTTCTGGTTTGTCTTGTTGGCCGGATCGGAACCAACCAAATGAACCAGACAAACCAAATAGACCAGATAGACCAGACAAACCAGACAGACCGAGTGTACTCGGTGTGCGCACCTCTCCTCACGTCCCCTGATCCATGAACGAAGAACTCCTTGCGGTGTTGATGACGGTGCTCGGCTATCTGCTGGGGGCCGTTCCGTTCGGTATCGTGGTATCCAAGGCACTGGGCCTGCCCGATCCACGAACGGCCGGGAGCAAGAACGTCGGCTTTACCAATGTCCTGCGCGTGTCCGGCAAAAAGCCGGGGTCCTCACGCTTCTTGGCGACTTGGGCAAGGGATGGGCACTTGCCTGGGTTGCGATGCATTGGCTCACCGTTGAATCCTACATCATGATCGTGGCGCTCGCGCCGATCCTCGGGCACATCTTCTCGCCGTTTCTAGGTTTCAAAGGAGGGAAAGGCGTGGCAACGGCAGTGGGAGTGGTGCTGGGTCTATCCCCTCCATCGGGCTTCTTCTGCTATTGATCTGGCTGGGGGCCGTCGCGATCTGGCGCTATTCATCGGGTGGGGCGTTGGCAGCCTTCACATGCTTTCCGATCGTGGCGATCGTGAACGAACAGAGACAGGAGTTATTAATCTTTTCTCTCCTCGTCGGCGCGCTGATCTGGTTCAAGCACAAGGATAATATAGTCAGGCTGTGGAAGGGGACGGAGAGTAAAATAGGGAAAAAGAAGCAGGAAATAGAAGAATAGGGGAGCGGTGAGGCGCCCTTCTTGCTCGTGGAGATGGATGGGCAGCCTGGTCATCTCCTGCTCGCGAACGCGCGCCCTCAGAAGTGCCTCGTTCGACGCGCGCAGTTGAGGATCGACCAGGCTGCCCGTGAAGAGAGATCAAACGAGCTTGAGGGACCATTATAAACGTGCTCGTTCAGGATAACACCACGCTCATGTCTCGTCCCGCTCTTGCTCGCCGCTGATTCCAGTTCGACTAACCAGCCATTGACCAGATAAACCAACCCAACAAGCCATGCCAGTCAATCCAGCTTGTCGGCTTCTTTCGCGCTCTTCCCCATAATCCAAATAAACCACGTAACCCACCTCAACTAACTGAGCCGGCCTGTCTTGTACGATTTTCGATAATCTCGTGATTTCTACGCAATTGCAGGATATTCTGGCCGCGATGAATCGATGAGTCGCAGAGGATACAGCCCTCTGAGCGATCGCAAGCAGACCAACACAACGAGGAAAGGTATGAAACTCCACACCACAGTAGCCGTGCTGCTCTGTTTCGTGACCCTCACCACCGGCGCCTGTGTATCGCGAAGCACACTCGACGTTGCCGTCGCCGATCGCGAAACCGCAAAAGCCGATCTCAATAGCACAAAAACCCAATCGCAGGCGCTGACCGAACAAGTCAGCGAACTCCAAGAGCACAGGCTCATCATCGCAAGACAACTGGAGGCCACCTCCTTGGCGTACCGGCGGGCTACGCAGCGGATGGAAGCCGAACGACTCGCCTGGCAACGGCTGAACAAACTCAGCCGCACGGTGAGTCAGCTGGCCGCCCAACAGAAGAGCCTGAAGTACGCGATCCAACGTGAGAACAAAGCGCAGGTGACTCTGCAAGCAAGCGTTGAGCAGTATAGGTCCGAATTGGATGAGGCCGCCCGTGGACCCGCAGCGCCGGTATCTCATCCGCTGATCAACCGCACCGACAATCCGATTGATACAACCTCGCCGGGCACAAGTGGCAGCTCAACCAAATCCGCTCCAAATCCGGCAGTAGTGGCCCAAGCTGCACCGGCAACCCCACCCGCAGTAAACCCGGTACCTAAGCCGCCAATGAGCCAAGCACCTCCCGAGCCAGTTGAACAGGACTGGCTAACTTGGTTCCAGGAGTGGATCATGTCTTTCCTGCAATCGATCCTTCCCTAACAGGAGAGGGATGGAGCCTGCTGATCTTCTGTGCTCGCGCAACGCGCGGCCTCAGAAGGGTGGGAGGGGAGCAGCCAGGCCATCCTTCTTGCTCGCTGAGGCCGCACGATCAGAATGTGCTCCCTCAATGCGCGAACAATTTGGCTGCTCCCTTAGGAAAAATTTGGAATATGGACCGGAAGGAGCTCTCGCTGAACGCGCGCAGTAGAAGATCAATCAGCCCCCATCCCTGAAGAAAGAACGAGCGAGCTTGGAGGGATCATTATAGAAACGTGGTCGCTCATTTCGCGCAGTAAAGGGCGGGGGCCTACAATCGTGAACCGACGCGCTCCGCATTGATATTCAAGGGGTTGCTCTAGCGGTCTAGATGCCAGACCAGCGGTTTAGGCATCCGTTCCTTCTATCGCACTTCAGCCCACGCAGGCTTATTCAGGCCAAGTCCAGCCAAGTTTTCCAAACTGCCGTTCACAATGTAAGCAGCGGGACAACAACTCACGACGACTACGGCTTGCATGTTCACGGTTCCCGCCGCACCATCGTCCTGCACGACTACAATGTCCGGCTGTTTCTCGCCCATCCTTAAAAAGCTGAGCAATATTGACCAGACTCGAACGATCATTGTTGCGTAAACTGACCGCTCGAATAGCGCACGACCGCCTTCCGAGGAGGTTGCCCACGCTTGTGATACTTTAGGTAAACAATGGGAGTATCTTTCTATGACAGATCAACCTACCAAGGTGCTGGTGGTGGATGACCATGAGCTGAGCAGGGACCTGTTTTGCAAGGTATTAACGTCTGCCGGCTACGCAGTCCGAGAGGCCTCGGATGGACTCAACGCGATACGCCATATGGAGGAGTCACGATTCGATGTTGTCCTCACCGACGTCGCCATGCCTCAAATGGATGGGCTGGAACTCCTGACTGAAATCCGTGACCGCTGGCCGGACAGTCGTGTGGTGGTGCACTCGAACCAGTTGACGTGGAGAGTAGCACGACTCGCCAAGGTGGAGGGGGCATATGCCTGCCTCTCCAAGTCCCACAACACCGCTCAGCTCCTCAAGACAATAGCGTCCGCTTCTTCGGCTGCATAAGCTGGATCTTTGAAATCCCCAGCCCCGAAAAATTGATGGAGGGCGGGCGTCCCTACCGTCGTCAACCGACGCGCTCCGCTTTGAAATACACGCGGTCCGCATGCTGCATGATCGCCTCTGGGTAGTGGGTCAGTTTGAAATACGTTGCTTTCCCCACGCGAAGAGTACCTTTAGAGCATACGCTTGACGGGGTAAGTCTTTAGAAACGAGGAGGAGAGCAATGCTGACGGCAGGAAGACAAGTGATTGTCTGGCTATCCGACGAGGGAGTACGTCTGTTCCTGGGGCTTGAACGGCCAAGTGAAGAGAAAAGTCGCTGGGCATTCATCGGTAAAGTAGGTGACGAAGGTCTGACGGAGCTCGGTCTCTGGTTGGTTATTGAGCGGATCGAGGAACGCGAAATGGGGATAGAGGCGAAGGTCAAGACAACGTGGAGTGTGTCACCGCAGACCTGCCTGATTCGCGTTGATTTTATCCTCACAGCACAGCTTTTCAATTCGTATCCCAAGGAAGCGATAGGATTCAAGGAGAACCTCCCAGAAGGGTTGTTAGCTGGGGTACCTCCCATGCTAAGCAGCGCCGCTCCCGCGTGACTTTCCCGCGCCGAATCGACGAGGCAGAAGCTGAGGTCGTCCTAACATCTCCCGGCTCTAGGCAGACGGTCATGGCTTCACGAACATTGCGAAGGTATTCACGCCGAAGGCGTGATCAGCCCGCGCCCGCGCACCTCGTTGATCAAGCCGCACGGATGGGTTGGTTCAAAGGTATAAGGAATCGGAAAGGCTTCCCGCTACAGCCTCGCTTGGGCCAAGGCGCCTCCCTGGGCGAAGAGGCTGTCCTGGCAGCCTCAGGGCGCGCGGGTGAAGTAGCCGCCAGGGTTTGGGGTGGGTGAGAAGTCTGAACATTTTGAGCATCCTGTAAGAGGCTTTTGCCGATTCACCAGACAGATTAAATAAACCAGCCTCGCATCCTGCCTTTTCTTGATTCAACCTCCACTTAAGATTCACTGCCTAGAAGATTGTAAATACAAGTATTTTAAAGTTTCATAGCTTGATTTTCAGGAATAAAAACGGTATCTCCGTGCAACTTCATGAACCGGCGTACATCACGGAGATGAATTATGAGCGTACTGATACCTCAGAGACGAATTGAGCAGACAATCTTTTTCATCCGTGGTCATAACGTGATGCTGGATAGCGACTTAGCTCACCTATACGGTGTAACAGCGGGAAGATTGAACGAAGCCGTCAAACGAAATGAGGATCGATTTCCCAGCGATTTCATGTTCCAGTTGACGAAACCGGAGTTTGACCACTTGAAATCGCAAATTGCGATATCAAGTTCGAAGTGGGGCGGCAGAAGGCATGCGCCCTATGCCTTTACCGAGCAGGGTGTGGCCATGCTCTCCAGCGTATTGCACAGCAAGCGCGCCATTCAGGTGAATATCACTATTATGAGAGCGTTCGTAAAGCTCCGGGAGCTGGCGGTGAGCCATAGGGCATTGGCGATCAAATTGGCACAACTCGAACGGAAAGTGGGTGGGCATGACGGGCAGATTCACTCACTCTTCGACGCCATTCGCCAACTCATGGAACCGCCTCTCTCGAAATCCAGGCGCATCGGACTCAAGACCTGATGGGAGACCCACAGGGTCTCGTCTCTCTGGTTCATCTGGTTTATTTGGTTTGTCTGGTTCTTCTGGTTGGGTTTCCGGTCCGACCAACAAGACCAAACCAGACAAACGAAATCAACCAGACAGACCAATTAGACCAGACCAGTCCCTCTTGTCTCGCCCTTCTCGCTCACGCCTTGCCGCCGGCTCACTGGACTACTTGGCTTGTGCGCAAGCCCGCTGGCTGAAAATGATTCGGAAGCAGCATGATGCAGTTGGGGTTAAATCCTTGTGCCTTCAGCGTGTCGATACTCCCCAGTCCTTTCCCCCTCGTCAGGTCGATCACCGTGATGGATCCATCGCTCATGCCTTCCAGATTGAGCAGGCTATTTTGGACGAACAGATACCGTTCATCGGGCGACAGGACACTATGATGGGCGCCTGGAGCGGCGGGAATGGCTTGAAGAAACCTTGGCTGTCGTGGATCGGTATTGTCATACAGATTGACAAACCCCGGCTTGGCCGTGGTGACGTATAAGCGGTCCCCCTTCGCGTTATAGAGCATTTCCAACGGCATCCCTTGTTCCCTTGCGCCGAAGTCATCGACCTGATTGAAGGAAAACGACTGGGTCTTCGGATCCCAGATCCCGGCCCACAGCGTCGCTTCCAGCATATTGGTAATATGCACCACCGGCGGATTCGCATTCGGTGCGAACATGATTTCGACGGGGGCGGATTTGGCGGGAGATGGTTTCGATGAGACTTTGTGCGTCGACAGCACCTTCCCGGTACTGGCCTCCAACACCGTGACCGTCTCACCCGCCTCCGCCATATCCGGCTTGATGGTGCTGGTGACGAGAACCCGATCAATGCCATTGTGAATCGCAATGCCGTGCGGGTACAGGATAAAGGCTGCCGCCGGTTCAGCCGCGCGGATGGTTTTGATCGGCGCATCGTTCACGGCATCACCCATAATCACCGTGCTCGAGCCCATACAGGTGAGGTACCAGATCCGGTTATCTTCCGAGACGACCAGGTCTTCCAAGACCTGACAGTCCGGTACAGGAATAGCGCGCAGCCGATAGGGGAAGCGTGTGAGGTCGACGACGTGCAAAAGGCTTTTCCTAAGGCCGTGATGTAGGCCTTCGTCCGATTGCGGTTAAAGAAGATGTGGTGAGCGACGAGGTCGGGCGGAAGCGGAATCTCCATCAGGATCTTCCCGAAGCCCGAAGACTCGGGATCAATGTCCATGATCGCGATCCCTTCTCGCCTCACTGGCTGGTTGGGCTTACTCTCATAGTTGAGGAGTGCAAGAATTTCCGCCGACGCGAGAGACGTGCACGAGAGAAGCAGCCCCAAGGTCAAGGAGAGGAGTCGAACTGGTGTCATGGCAGCCTCCTTTCTGATTGTGAGTGTCGTAAGAAATACTCCTTTCAGAGGGGCTAAGCAACGGACGAACCTACGCGCCTCAGATTGTCTGTCTTGTCTTTCTGGTCTTTCTAGTTGACCGGACAGACCAGATAGACCGAATAGACCAAACAGACCGGTTTCTCATCCTGACATTCAGAGGAATCCCGCGTAGATTTTCACGCCGTGGCCGCTACCCCTCCTAAGCACTTCTCGATGATCCGCGAGTTTCACTTGGCCGACTTTCTGACACTGGCCAACGCCGCGAGCGGTCTCGGGGCCGTGTTGTTCAGCATGCTGTACATGGGTAGCCAGTCGCCGGCCCATTTCTTCGCCGCCACGGCCTTCACGCCGGCGGCGCTGGTCTTCGACTGGCTCGATGGCCGTGTCGCCCGATGGCGGCGCAAACATTCGGCGCTCGGGCGCGAGTTGGATTCGCTGGCGGACCTCATCTCCTTTGGGGTCGCTCCGGCGGCACTCGGATTCGCCGCCGGCATGAGAGGAGGGTGGGACTGGATCGCGCTGATGTATTTCGTCTGCTGCGGGGTCAGCCGACTGGCCCGGTATAACGTGACCGCGGAGAGTCTCTCGGAAGGCGGAGACAAGGTGGCCTACTTCGAAGGCACCCCCATTCCCACGACCATGCTGTTGACCGGCGTGCTGGCCCTCGCCGCCTGGCAGGACCGGCTGGGCGAGATCCCTATGGTGGGGCGCATGGACCATCGGGCCCGGCGACCTGCACCCGTTATCCTTGCTGTTCGTCCTATCCGGAACCTTGATGGTCAGCAAGACATTGCACGTGCCAAAAATGTAACCCTGATCGTCGATCTGGTCTTTCTGGTCTATCTGGTCTGTCTCGTCTGTCTGGTCTGTCTGGTCTGTCAGGACCGGAAAACTAATCAGAGAAACCAGACAGACGAGATAGACCAGACAGACCCGCCAGTCCCGCTTATCTCGCTTCCAACGATCACTCGCACTTCTCCATCTAACCAATTAATAATACAACTATTTTCTAATTGCATCTCTTGATTTTCATGAATGAAATCGGTATCTCCGTGCAACCTCATGAACGGGCGTACATTTGACCAACCAAGAGAGGTTGAATGTGGTCACAAACTGTGACCACTAAAAAACAGCGATAAAAAGGGAGAGATGAATGAGCAGTCTTCCAGTGGTTGAAAAGATCGAGCGGCGCGTTCTTCTGATACGTGGCCATAGAGTGATGTTGAGCACAGACCTTGCCCATCTCTATGCAGTCGAACCGCGTCATCTCTAATGCAGGCCGTGAAACGCAACAGGGAACGGTTTCCAGCCGACTTTATGTTTCAACTGACGGAACAGGAATTCGACCGTTTGAAATCACAGATTGTGATTTCAAGTTGGGGTGGCCTCCGCAGAGCCTATCCCTATGCCTTCACCGAGCAGGGTGTGGCGATGTTATCCAGTGTTCTTCGAAGCAAGCGAGCCATGCAAAGTGAACATAGCGATCATGCGAGCGTTTGTTCAGCTTCGAGAAATGATCGCCTCGAACAAAGGGCTTGCCCGACGCCTCAATGAGCTGGAGAACAAGTACGATGGCCAGTTTCGTGTCGTCTTCGAAGCCATTCGTGAACTCATGGCGGAGCCGGAACCCAAATCCCGCCGCATCGGATTCAAGACTTGAGGGGAGCAACCGGCTGTTGTTGGTGGTGTATACAATACGGAGGACGAGAGATGAAAAGGAAACGATCCGGATCATCAGTGCGCGGCCGGCGAGCCGTAAGGAACATCAAGCATATACCCGACGCACAGATTGACTTCTCGGACATTCCAGAGTCCACAGACGAAGAACTCCGGCGCGCTCGCCGAGTCGGCAGGCCGGCAAGTGGAATGGCGAAACAGTTGATCGCCATTCGCCTCTCGCCAAAGCTGTTGAGCCAGCTTCGAAAGATGGCCGCCAAGCAAGGAAAGCCCTACCAGTCACTGATTCATGAGCTATTAGAAAAGGCCGCTAACAAAGCCGCCTAGGGCACGTGCACGTCTCTCTGGTTCATCTGGTTCTCTGGTGGGCTTGCCGGTCCTACCAACAAAACAGAGCAACTCACCACGAGTCGCGCGTTTCCCGCCAGTCCCGCCTGTCGCGCTCGTCTCGCCCATCTTGATTCCCCGCCGAACTCTTTGAGAACATACGTGCCACGTCATGACTCACCGCGCGACACAGCATGAGGACGAGGGCAGGGCGGCGCGGCCTGTGGATGTGGTGTGCCGCCGGGCTGTTATTCTTCCTCGCCGGCTGCTCGTTCCTCTCGCTCTATCGCTATGCGGACTGGATCATCCTCTGGCAAGCCGATCAATACCTCGATCTCACCTCAGATCAACGCCGCGACTTGTCCCAGCGGCTCACGCCGTTGTTGGCCCGGCACCGGCAGGAAGCCCTTCCGCAGTACGAAACCTTTCTCGTGCAGAGCCGGCAACGACTCGAACGGGGACTCACGAACCAGGACATCGACTGGGTCTATGCCAATTACGATCGTCTGCGCGCCGACCTCTTCGACCGGGTCATCGCCGACAGCGGCGTCGTCCTCGCCTCCGTCGATTCCCGCCAGGTCCGTACCCTCGAAGCAGCCTTGCAGAAGGACCACACCAAAGTCGCGCAGCGCGTGCAAGCCCCCGCACCGGAGCGGCTCAAGAAGCGGGCCGACGACATCATCGACTGGCTCGACGATTGGCTTGGTTCTCTGTCCAAAGACCAGGAGGCCCAGATCCGCCAATGGAGTCTCGCGCTCCCGGACAACCAACAGTTCTGGGTCACGTACCAACAACAGCGCCAACAGGAACTTGTGGCCCTCCTCCGCCAACCGCGCACGCCCGAAAGTGTCACCCGTGAACTGAGTGCCTTGCTGGTCGTGTATCCCGACCAGACAGGCCCCCGGCCTATCAAGTCGCCATTCACCAGATGCGCACCGCCGTCAAAACCATGGCCCTCGCCGTCGATCAGCAAGTCACCGCCGATCAGCGCCGCCACGCCGTGACCAAGCTCCAACGGCTCATCGACCAGCTCCACGACCTACAGACCGGGCAATCTGTCGCATCTCTCCCTCTCGTCTCGCCTGTCCCGTTCGTCCCACCCTCTGCCCCATAGACCCGACCAATTCGCCCTGTCGCGCGTTTCCCACCTGTCCCGCTCGTCTCGCGTGTTTCGTCTCACGTCCCCTGAAAGGCAGGGTGCTTTCTCTAAGGGAACCGGGTATTCTTCCGCGACCCGTTGAGCCTGGATTATTCATCCATGCCGTCGCGAGGTGTTCGAGACCGAAGCCCGCCGAGGCATCCCGCAAGTAAGGCCGACAAGGGCATACTGACAGTCTGACCCAATATGGAGTCAACACCTCGCCTAATCCCGCTGCCGCTCTACACACAAGTGCTCATCGCGGTGGCCTGTGGCACGTTGCTTGGCGTGGTCTTTGGTCAAGAGCCCTATCTGGGCGGCCTAAAGAATGAGCATCTAGGCTGGCTCGGTCTGCTGCTCGTCACGCTGCTCAAGACCCTCGCCATCCCGCTCATCTTCTTTGCGATCCTCGATGCGCTCGTCCGCACCAGCCTCCCGCTACGTCAGGGGACCAAGCTGCTCCTCATCTGCTTCGTCAACGTCTCCGTGGCCATGACGATCGGCCTCGTGATCATGAACACCTGGCAGCCGGGCCTAGCCTGGAATGGCCACGTCGAGGACTTGCTGAACGTCGTGCCAACCGCCAAGCCATCGGCGGGCGCCTCCGCCACAGTGGAGACCGGAGCCCAGAGTCCGATCGAATACCTCGCATCCTATATTCCTCGTACCATCATGGCTCCGTTTTCCAGCGGCAACATCATTGGAGTCGTGCTCCTTGCCCTCTGCATCGGCGCCACCCTTCGCCGCTTGCGGGGTCATACTGACCAGGGTCGTGGAGTCGTGCAGACCCTCGTACGGGGCATTGAGCACGGCTATTCCTGGCTCGTGCAGATGCTCGGATGGATCATCCTCGCGGTACCGCTCGCCGTCTTCGGCGTCGTCGCGCAGGTCGTCGGCAAGGCGGGCATCGGTGTCTTCGCCGTCCTCTGGATCTTCCTCGTCACCATGCTCGTCGGACTCGCCATCCACGCGCTTGGCTACTACCCGCTCGTCGCCTGGCTGATAGGGAAGAAGTCACCAAAGATTTACCTGGGGCAGGGGGCCGACGCGATCATGACCGCCGTGTCATGCAACAGCAGTCTCGCCGCCGTGCCCGTCACCCTCCGGTGCCTTGACCGGATGCAGGTCTCGCCTCAATCGGCGCGCCTCGCCGCCTGTGTCGGCACCAACCTCAACAACGACGGCATCACCCTCTATGAAGCGATGGCCGCGCTCTTTCTCGCCCAAGCGCTGGGCTTTGACCTGCCGATGGACAGCCAGGTGCTGATCGTCGCCGCGTCGATGATCGCGGGAGCCGGCGTGGCCGGCATTCCGGAAGCAGGGATGATCGTATTGCCGCTCGTCCTCTCAGCGGCCGGCTTGCCGCCTCATGTCATCGGTGCGGCCATTCCACTCATCATGACAGTGGATTGGATCATCGCCCGAGCCCGCTCGGGCGTCAACGTCCTGAGCGACATGCTGGTCGCCATCCTCCTCGATGTAGGGCGTATCACACCAGCCACCGAACCGAGCGCAGATTCAGTACGAATCTGACGGCACTCCTCCAACTGAGCCACAAATATCCTGAGGCGCTAGTCGGGCAGGGTTGCTGAAAAAGTGAGCGGGAGCGGCCAGGTGCCTTCTTGCTCGCAGAACGCGCACGATAGGAATGTGCTCGTCCGATGCGCGCAGTAAAGGGCAGCCTCGGCCACTCCCCTTAAAAGAAGTAGTAGGAGTCGGAAGGCTTCCGCTCGTGGACTTGCTCGGGACGAGCCTTTTGAGCATCCTGCGAGAAAGGTTCTTCACTTCACCAGACAGACCAGATAGACCGATAGACCAGATCCAGACCAGACAGACCATCCATCACCATTCATCGCCCGCGATTCCAACGTTTCAGCCACTCTCCCTCGGAAGGCGGGGCGATCTCTCTAGGGAGAGGGAGAAGTGGGATGCCTTCACGCCTTGGCGCACAGACCTCCCGGAGCGACTCCGCTCAGGCTTCGCCGAGCGGAAACACGGAATTCCCGCAGCCACGGTCTTGGCGACCGTGGTGCCCTCGGTCCAGTTCCGGCTTTCCTTCCCGGCTCAGCCTCGGCGGGATGCCTCGCCTCCGGTCAGTCATGTTCGCGAAACGTAAAAGGCATCTCTGTGGAGAGGAGTGATTTCTCTAGGGAAAGAGGTATTCTGCGGCCCATGCCCACATCTGCAGGCGAATCGACGCCTAAGCCCGAAGATCTCAGCCCCCAACCCCTGCTGAGGGTTCTCTGGTGAAAAACATTTTCTTGGTCTATATCCCTCAGAAATGCTGAAGCCATGGTGCACTATGAAGAGACCATTCAGTCACGCCGGAAAGAATTTTCCGCCACGTTGATGACAATCTCCGTTCCACGACTGATGCGGATATTCGGCACCCGTCTGCGATGCTGTCTGGGGTTCAAAAGATAGCGGTGCAAATCGCTCTAAGTACGAGCGTATGGTGCCGGGCGATGAAATTCTTATCGTCGAAGGGACCATCGGCGTTAAGCTTTTGGGGAAAATCGCCGCTGTTGCGGTGAGACCAGGATTTATCCGGAGCTCTGGAAGAGCCTTCGTCCAGACAAAGCTGATGGGTGCAGGACCTGATTTACTTCATAGCCAATCCTCGGGAGGTTGATCTCCCATTTGCCGAGGTGCTGCAAGCTAGTGAGTTACGAGGATGACTATCAGCTTCACGTTGGGGCTTGGTTGAGTCGCGATAAAGATCGTCTCACCACCTTTTATGACCATCATGATGATCTCTACTCGGTGCTTGGTGCAGCGTAAGCGGCGACTAACATGAATTTATGAACTGCCGAGCACTGAAGGGGCTGTACGGACAGACAATCAGTGAAGGCTCAACGCTCCCCCCTTGTTCCCATCCCATGAAGACCTAGAGGGTGCCATACCTCAAGAGGCGATTTCTGACCGTGTCAAGATGCAGTGGAAACTTATTAGCCTTGGTGTGAAGGCGAGCAGTCGAGTCTGGGTTCCCACGGGAGATCAAGGCAGAATACAGGAAGGCTTTACAATTTTAACCAATTCGAAGCAGACTTTGCTGCTGGGTTGGATTGCCCAAGTTCGATGTGTAGGGAACATTGACGTGGTTGTGGAGAGGAGGAATTCCGAATCGACGCGCGGCATTCGAGAATCGAAATACCACTTCGATTTATTCCGGACTGCTACGCTTTTCTGGTCTGAGCTCTTGTCGCCCCCAACGCGATATGCCCGCTCTTCATCGTCGCACCACGCAGATAAGCGGGCTGAGGCTGATTGAACAGTTGCGACGTCCGTCATTCGGGAGGGTTTCCACCTGGAGCGCGGGTTACGCTATCTTTCATATGAGGCAGTTGATGAGAGTCGATCGTTTTTTGAAAACCGCAGCCGAGGTCTACAGCGTCGGTATCATCGCAGGTCGATCGGAAGAACTCAAGATTGCATAGGCCAAGAATTAAGATGTTAGGAGTCTTTCTCGAAACGCTTCTTTGTCGAGGAGAGGCCGATTCTCTCGAGGTCACGCACTCGAATCAATCCCGACTGATTTCGAACGACCTTGGTAGTGACACTTCAGAGAAAGTGACCTGATGCGCGCTTCCCTTCCCCTTGGCTGCATGGCTGGTCTTCTTCGGGCTCGATTCCATCCACCACATCGGAGAACGGGATGATTATCAAAGATACCGAGTCGGTTGATATCCACACGTCCACTGGGCCCATGCGCACGTACCTCTTTCGGCCGGTGGCTGAGGGGCGGTATCCGGGCCTGCTGCTGTTTTCGGAGATCTTCCAGGTGACGGGGCCCATCCGGCGCACTGCGGCGATGTTGGCGAGCCACGGATTTGTGGTGGCGGTCCCGGAGATTTACCACGAGCTGGAGCCGGCTGGAACCGTGCTGGCCTATGACGAGGCCGGCGCCGAGCGCGGCAACCGGCACAAGATCACCAAGACTCTGTCGAGCTACGACGCCGACGCGCGCGCGGCGCTGGACTTTCTCAAGTCCTCACCGCATTGCACGGGCAAGCTGGGCGCGATGGGGATTTGTCTTGGGGGACATTTGGCGTTTCGTGCGGCGATGCAGCCTGACGTGCTGGCCACCACCTGCTTCTACGCGACCGACATCCACAAGCGCAGTCTGGGAGCGGGCATGCACGACAATAGCCTGGACCGGATCGGCGAGATCACGGGCGAGCTGCTGATGATCTGGGGCAGGCAGGACCCACACATTCCCCGCGAGGGACGGGCGCTGATCTACAACGCGCTGAGTGATGCCGGCGCGCATTTCCAGTGGCATGAGTTCAACGCCGCACACGCCTTTCTTCGCGACGAAGGTCCCCGCTACGATCCGGCTGCGGCCAGGATCTGCTACGACATGGTGCTGGAGCTGTTCACCCGCAGATTGAATAAAGCATAAGGTACGCAGCTGACAGTGTAGACTCCGATCTATCCTGCGCCAGCCGTTTCTTGAACGACGACTTCTGCGAGTCCGGTTCTCGTTGCGTGCCCGAGTAGAAATGGTTCTGCGTCGTGGTAAAGTACCATCCTGATTCCACTGCCAATCCGTTCGGCGGCGGGAATCCCTTCTCGTCCAACAGCGTGACGAATCCCTTCAGTCCTACGGTATGGAGGTGAACAATGGCGGAAATTGTGAATTTCGACAAAGTCACCACGCTGCTCCTGCAGCATGGCGAGTGGTATGAGGTCGACCCTGGGACGCTTACTTCAATTCCCGCAGCTGACTTTTGTCCGGTCACTCTGGAACCACTGCGTTTGCCTGGCGAAAGCCGCGGTGCCCGGTTAGCTTGCCCATGCAGTGCGGTCGTGCTCGTCCGATATTCAACGTGAGCGAGACAACAACGGGGACATTCTCCATTTCGGGAGGTGTCTGCCAGCAGGCCTCCATTATTATTGTGGATTATCCTAACGATACATATACGCCGAGCATGTCGAATCGAATATGCTGAATATCATCACGTTCTATGAGCCTGATCCTGAAGCCAGTCGCTGAACTGCTCGCGCTGACTAGATACGTGCTGTATTCTTCCTAAGCCAGATCGAAGGTCGCCTCCTCACTATGCTGGCCCCTACCCTTGAGAAACGTATTGCTCCTGGCAGTTCGAGGGGCTAAGGTAGATTTACCGAGTGCCACGCAACCATTCACAAGGAGGTTTTCCTATGAAGAGCTTTATTGGTTTTCTAGCGTTCGCAGCGATCCTCTGTGTTGGGATGACACCCCTGACCTACGCAGCTGAGCAAATGGCAGCGCCTGGCTCCCAGGCTATCACAGGGGACCTGTTGAGGATTGACGGGGAGTTTTATGTGGTGAAGGATGCGTCCGGCAAGGAAGTCCGCTTGCATGTAGACGGAACCTCTAAGCTGGAAGGTACCTTCAAGGCCGGCGACAAGATCGAGGCCCAGGCGTCGGATAAGGGCCACGCGCTGTCCATCAAACCTGCCCGTGTGCAGCTTCTGGAATGCCAAAGTAGAGGTCCTACACGGATTGAGCCAGTCTTCGCACTGGCTCAATCCCGTTTACTTTGCAGAATCTGAGTTCAGTCTTCCGGCCAGGTCCACGGGGATTGCGGACTTGGGGTGGGTGATCGCGCCCCGCATCTTACTGTGCACGCGTTCCTTCTCCGCTGCGGAATCAACCGTATTGAGGGCCGCTTGGTGCAAGGCCGCAGCTCCTTCTGCCCGGCCTGATCGCTGCTGTGCGACGGCCGCGTCGGTGAGTAGTTCCGGTCGTCCGGGGCCAGCGCCAGCGCCTTGCTGTAGGCTTGCACTGCCTTATCCCATTGCTCCAGAGATGCGTAGGCTAGGCCGAGGTTCCGGACGATCGACGGGACATCCGGTCGGAGTTCGGCTGCCACACAGTAGTGGCGGATGGCAAGCTTCAAGAGATCGGCATCCCCACGAAGCACCATCGCGATGGTCTGTAAGAGATAGCCGGTGGCGAAGGAACGGTTGGCCTCGGGCTCAGCCATGTTGGGGAGAGGCTGTTGGGCTTGGGCCAGCGGAAACGGCGATGGCGACAGGTGATTCGCGGCCAGCCATTGCCGGATCGCTGGAGCCGGGATCGAGTAACTGATGCCCGACTTCATCATGACGCTTCCGATCGCGACGCCGTGAGAGTCCTTCGCTCGTTCAGGTAGGGTACGGTCGTGACCACCATGGCAGCCACCTCGCCGGAGTCTGTCCGCACAAGCGGACCCCCGCTGTTCCCGAAGTTCAGAAGACCTGCGGTTTGAAGAAAGTCGACGACTCGCCCGTTAGTCCTCGACGGTCCTTGAACGAGGCCGCTGACCATCGCCGGGATGGTCGAGGCATGCAGCGCAAAGCCCAATTGGAGGATATCCGTGATCCGGGGATAGCCGACGGCGATCACTTCGGTCCCTTCGGGTGTAGGGTCCGCTGCCAGCGTGAGGGGTCGGCCCATGTGTTCGGGATGCGGAGGACTGCCAGATCCAAATCAGGGTCTACGGCCACGACGTCCGGGGCAGCATAGATCTCTCGATCGAGGACATACACGTACAGACGGGCACTCTCTTCGAGCACATGGGCATTCGTGACCAGTAAGCCACTGGCATCCACGAAGAACCCGCTTCCCAGGGAGATGCTATGAGCGGCATCGTTGATACCGACGATGAGCACGGTCGCAGCTTTGGCGTGGCGGAAGATGTCTTGTCGCTGGCCCGCGTGGGCCGGCTCCAAGACAGTCAAGAGCAGAGAACGCTGCAATCAGGACATGATACATAGTGTGGGTAAAGTCTAGCAGAGCAGAGTGGGGGCTGGTCAACTGCTCGTCAAATGCTGTGAGCGGGACAAATGGATACCGTTGGCCCGGAAAACCGGACCAAGGCAGCGTCAAAGACCCGAAATTGGGACATTCTCCATTTCTTGAGGCGTCTGCCAGCCACCTCCTCCATTGCCTAAGAAATCGTCGACGACCTCGAAGCTGCTGCTCAGAACAATTCAGACGAGATTGCGAAAATGACCTTGGCAGTGACAATTCAGAGAAGTGACCTGATGCGCGCTTCCTTCCCCCTGGCTGCATTGATGGTCTTTTTCCGGGACAAACCAGGCTGAGTTTGCGCGAGATTCAACGCCGCCGCGCCAACTTTCTCTCCCGCGACGAAGGTCCCGGTACGATCCCGCTGCGGCCAGGAGTCTGCTACGACATGGTGCTGGAGCGTGTTCCACCCGCAGATTGAATAAAGCATAAGGCACCGGGAGTCTTTTCTCGCCGCAGGGCTCCACCGCTCCCTGCCTGAGTGACATGCCTGCTCCATCACTGTCTGAGGCCGACCCGTTTGCGCAGCTTTCCGACTATGGCGAGTCGGGATGGGGCTGACCGATCATCCACTGCGTACGCCAGTGCGGCTACGATTGTAAATAGTCCCTCCAAGCTCGCGCTCGTATCTCTCTTCGCCAAGGGCGGCCTGGTCGATCCTCGATTGCGCGCAACTTTCTCACCCGCCCACCCACTGGCAGATATATTTCACCGCCCTACCACTCCGATTGCTGCTGCAATCCGTTCTCCCGGGACGATGCCATGAGCCCGGGGAGGGCCAGTAGGGTTCGAATCTTTCAGTCAGGTTCGCTTCCAGGTTTGCGCCTGGCACGATTTTGTCGATCTCTTCCGTGATTCGTCCTCTCTTTTCACCACCGGACAATGATGGGATGCATTCTCGAACTGAGCTGTTTTGAACAGACTTCGACATCTCCGAAATGAGGAAGCTTTCTCGCAGACCATAGAGCCAATGGAGAGGATACGGAGTCTTCAGTACGTTTTATCCAGAAAATCGTACCGTTCAGAAGCCGCACAACCCGCAACAGTGGAGCGACACCGGGCGCGGCCCTCCGTGACGTTCCAGTGCCTACATCGTCCGAGACAGTTCATTCGCACCACACATTACTAATTAAAATTGGAGGTTACGCCATGGTGAAGTACAGAACCGTCACACTTGCAGTTGTTGGGCTCTTTTTGTCCGTGTCATTCCTTGCCTCCTCCGTTGGGGCCGCTGAGAAGGATGGCGTCATGATGAAGAATGGCAAGATGACGATGATGCAGGACGGGAAGGAGGTTACCCGGATGGATCGCGAGACAACCCTGTCCGACGGCACGAGGGTCATGATGAACGGCAAGATGGTGATGAAGGGCGGGAAAGAAGTGCAGATGAAGGAGGGGCAGATGGTGATGATGGACGGGAAGATGATGGAGGGTGACAAGGACGTGAAGATGGAGAAGACGGACAAGTAGATTCTCAGATTGCAAAGGTGGTTCACAAGATTTGGGAGAAAAAGGTGCCAGGCTGAGTTGGCATGAGTTCAACGCCGCACACGCTTTTCTTCGCGACGAAGAGTCTCGGCTACGATCCCGCTGCGGCCAGGATCTGTTACGCCATGGTGCTGGAGCTGTTCACGCGCATATTGACTTCCACAAGTTCCTCCCCGATCCCTATAAGCATTTCTCAGGTCCCTGTATTGCGGTTTCCTCAGTCCCCCTCCTAGAATGAGTGACCCTGCGAGGTTCCCATGCCCTTCTCGATTCGCCCATTCCGTCGCTTCCTGTGCCATGCGACGTGACGTACCACGTTGGTTCATGCATCGACGCCACGATGACGAGCAGCAGGTCATGACCGCGTCTGACAGCCATGATCACGAGCCGGAATGGGCCTCGTGGTCCAACGACCAGCTCTTGAATCTCCCGATGAGCCAACTCGGCGTCACCCTCGACGGGGTCTTCCTGTCCGCTCAAATCCAGCAACTCTATGCCGAACTCGACGCCCGCCAGCTCCTCTTCCGTCCCCACTGTTGGCTGTCCAACGAATGGTTTACGCCGGATGGGGTGCCGGGGATTGCCGTGCCGTTTTATCTGGCCCATCCGCGCCTCGCGAAACTGGAACTGGACCAGATGCTCGAGGTCGAGGGCGGGACCCCGGACTGGTGCATGCGCATCTTGCGGCATGAGGCCGGCCACGCCATAGAAAATGCCTATCGTCTCCGCCGGCTCCGCCGTCGGCAACAGGTCTTTGGGCGCTCCTCTGAGCCCTATCCCAAATATTACCGCCCCCGGCCCTATAGTCGGAGCTTCGTGCGGCATCTCGATGTGTGGTATGCGCAAAGCCATCCGGATGAAGACTTTGCGGAGACCTTCGCGGTCTGGCTGACGCCCGATTCGACCTGGGCCGACCGCTACAAGGGCTGGCCGGTGCTCAAGAAGCTGGAGTATGTCGAGGGGCTGATGGCAGGGCTGGCGGCGGTGCCGCCCAAGGTGGTCACGCAGGAGGAGGTCGATCCGCTGCTCCGACGCTGAAGAAGACCCTGCGCGAGCACTACGAGCGCAAGCGCAAGCACTATGGGACTGAACGACCGTCCTTTTACGATCCGGACTTGAAGCGGCTTGTTTTCCGATGCCCCGGCCCATGCCGCGCACCTGAGCGCCGCCACCTTCTTGAACCGCTTCCGCAAAGAGGTGCGCCGCAAAGGTCGCCGCCTGGACCGGCGAATATCAATATACGATCGATCAGGTCCTGGAGGACATGATTCAGCGCTGCCGCGCAGCTCCACTTGCGCTTGCCGCTCGCGGAAGAGCAGGCGAAGTTGGATTTCACGATTTTGCTGACCGTCCACACGATGACCTACCTGCGCAGCGGGCGGCATCAGGTGGCGCTATGAAACGGCTCCGCATCCTCGTCCTGATGCACGAAGATCTGGTGCCGCCGGATGCGCCTCGACCGGGCAGGATGTGACCGGCGCCGAGTGGAAGACGGAATACGATGTGGTCTCCACGCTCCGCAAGCTCGGGCATGACGTCAAGCCGCTGGGGGTCAAGAGCGATCTTGGGGTGCTGCGCTCGGCCATCGAAGACTGGAAGCCGCACATCGCCTTCAATCTGCTCGAAGAGTTCGACGGGGTGGCGGTGTACGACCAGAACGTCGTGTCGTATCTGGAACTGCTGCACGTGCCCTATACCGGCTGTAACCCGCGTGGGTTGATGCTGGCGCGAGACAAAGTCCTCTCCAAGAAGCTGTTCTCGTTCCATCGCATTCCGTTCCCGGATTTCATGGTGGTGCCGCAAGGGCGGACGGTCAAGCGGCCGAAGTGGCTGCCCTTTCCCCTCATTGTCAAATCGGTGACCGAAGAGGCGTCGCTCGGGATCTCGCAGGCGTCCATTGTGCAGGATGACGACAAACTCAAGGAGCGAGTCGAATTCATCCACGCGAGCGTCGGGACCGGCGCCCTCATCGAGCAGTACATCGAAGGGCGCGAACTGTATGTCGGAGTGATGGGCAATGGGCAGCTTCACGTCTTGCCGGTGTGGGAGTTGATCATGGACCAGCTGCCGGAGGACGCCCGCCGGATTGCGACAGAACGAGTCAAATGGAGTCGGACGTATCAAGCCAAGTATGGGATTCGGTCCGGCGAAGCCAAGAATCTGCCGGACGGGAAAGCCAAGGAGATTCAGCATCTCGCGAAGCGGGTCTATCGCGCCCTCGGCCTGAGCGGCTATGCCCGCATCGACGTGCGCATGGATGCGGAGGGGCATGTGTACGTGCTGGAAGCCAATCCGAATCCACAAATCGCGCACGACGAAGATTTTTCGGATTCGGCAGAGAAAGCCGGCTATACCTATCAAGAGTTGTTGCAGGAACTATTGCGCATCGGGCTTCGCAGGCAGCCGGCCAACCCGACCCCAAAGAAAGCGCCATCACCCGCGCTGACGTAACGCTCATATCGGTGGGCGGCCTGTTGACCTCTCGGTTCACGTGTCGTCAAATGTGACGCGACGACGTGTCGAGACATGCACTCTGAATCCCAGGAACACTCGAGGATCAAGGAGGTCCCATGTCCATTGTGACGGCGGTCGTCCTTCCACGCTCTTGCTCGCCGTGACCGGCTGCGCAATATCCAGTCCTCCTTCCGCTGAGAAGCAGGAGACGGGCAAGAAAGACCCCACCAAGAAACCCATCAAACGCGATCAGGAGAGGTCGATGAATGAGGAAAGCATGGAGGCCGTTCGCTAGGGCAGGAAAGGCCGCGTCTGTCTCGTTCATCTGGTCTATCTGGTTCAACCAAATAGACGAGATGGACCAAGCAACAGTCATCGTACGTTGACGAGTGGAATATACAGGGTCGGGAGTCTTTCCTGAGCGTGTGAGACGTTAACCGGTGCCAGTCACCATTTCTTTACTCGGAAATCGACGACAACCTCAATGTCTTGTCACTGCTTGTGTGGCGCTCCGGTTCTTGATGCTGTGGGTACGTTGAAAGGCAGCTCATTGATGCGGTGTGTCCTCTTCGCCCTGTTCTTGGTTGCGGCTTGTGCGACCGTCTCGGCGGCCGAATCCTATACGGATGCCGTCTCTGCGGTTCATCGTGATGACTATGACCTCGCGGCTCGACTCTTCCGTCCTCTCGCTGAACAGGGACATGCAGGGGCCCAGAGTTTTCTGGGTGTGCTCTATGCCCACGGGCAGGGGTGTCGCGGAGCCATGAAGAGGCCGCACAGTGGTACCGGCGGGCGGCTCAACAGGGAGACGCCGCGGCACAGTTCCAGCTCGGTGTGTTGTGTGCCAACGGGCAGGGCGTACCGCAGAATTATGAAATGGCCGGGCAGTGGTACCAGCGGGCGGCTGACCAGGGGAGTGGTTGCGGCACAGTTCCAGCTCGGTGTGTTGTTTGCCAACGGGCAGGGGGTGCCGCAGAATTATGAAATAGCCGAGCATGTGGTACCGGCGTGGCGGCTGACCAGGGACATGCACGGGCGCAGAGCCATTTGGGTGTGTTGTATGCCGCGCGGGCAGGGCCTGCCGAAGGACTATCGCGTGGCCATAGCAATGGTACCGTCGGGCGGCTGGAGCAGGGAGATGCGCTCGCACAGTTTCAGATGGGTGTGCTGTATGCCAATGGGCAGGGCGTACCGCAGAGCTATAAAGAGGCCGGGCGGTGGTATCGGCGGGCGGCTGACCAGGAGACGCGGTCGCGCAGTTCAATCTGGGTGTGAGGTATGCCAATGGACAGGGCGTGCCGCAGAATGATGAATTAGCCGGGCGGTGGTATCGTCGGGCGGCTCAACAGGGACATGCACGGGCGCAGAGCAACCTCGGCGTGTTGTATGCGAACGGGCAGGGCGTGCCGAAGGACGTGATTCGCGCGTACATGTGGCTCACCATCGCGGTCGCAGGGTCGAGAGGCGATGATGATGGGAAGCCTGCAATCGCGAATCAAACCACTGTGGCGTCAGACCTGACCGCCGCGCAGATTGAGCAGGCGCAGGAGATGGCGCGGCGCTGCCAAGAATCTCAGTTCACGGAATGTGAGCCACAACAAAACGTGCCGGGAAGTTGTTCCTTGAGCCAACCTCCGCCGTTCCTTTTTCTAGGACATCTTTTAATCACGCATTGAGAAGTGCGGAAAGTCAGGGAGGTGAGCTCTTGACGGCGCAGGGTTCTGGTGAATAGAGTAATCGCATGATACGGGCTGTCGCGATAGCGTTTTTCTTGGTGTGTACGGCCGGTCCGGTGTGGGCGGCTGAGGTTGAACCGTTCAACCCGGAGGCACCCTTCCAACAGGGGTTGAGCACGGGTCTGCTCCGTTCTCTTCTCAATGAAGCACTCGATAAATTTGAAGACCATATCGAAATCTTGGGAAAGCTCGATCCCGGTGATGTGAAAGGCGACCGACAGGGACGTTTGCAGTTCAAGTTCTATCCGGAGGGCAAGTCCAAATCAGGCGAGCATCTCGCCGCAGAAGGCTGGTTCCACGTCGCACCAGACCATACGCTTCGAGATTTCTACTTTCGCTTCAAGCATCCGGAAGAATCTCTCAAGCACTCTTTCCCACAGTCAGGCGAAGTCCTGTAAGACTGAGTACCCGCGCTTCAAGATTTCCGCCACTGGGAGAGCGTGACAATTCGGTTCACGTGATGCGACATCCCGTCACATTGGTCAGCAGGCGACAAGCTGGAATGCTGAGGACGGCGTCAGCCTTGGCGCTGCTTCTTGCCGGAATGTATCTAGCGCTCCCTGTCTCTACGTCATTGGCGCAGCCCACGACGGATCAAGGCGTCTGGCGCACGGCATCGCCAGCCCCGACGAAGCGGACGGAGGTTGGGACAGCAGCCTTGCGAGACAAGATTTACATCGTAGGCGGGTTCGCGCGCCCCAGTTTGGATAATGTGATGAATCTTGCGGTGACGTCGGCGCTTGAGGAATATGATCCCTCCACGGACCGATGGACGTCGAAAACTCCCATGCCGGTCGGGCTCCATCATGTCGGCATCGGTGTAGCGGGCGGGCGACTCTACGTCATCGGCGGATACAGGCGCTCGGGACTCACTGTCTGGGGCCCCGTTGCGACGGTGTATGCCTATGATCCGCCACGGATTCTTGGGTCGAGCGAGCGCCCATGCCGACGTGCCTCGCGGCGCGTTGTCGGTCACCGCGCACGAAGGGAAGCTGTATGCCATCGGGGGCTACGACCGGACAGCCAATAGCGTCGCGGTCGAGGCGTACGACCCGGTGCGGAACCTCTGGGTTTCGCGCGCACCGCTGCCTACGGGGCGCGATCATCTGGCTGCTGCGACTGTGGCCGGGAAGATCTATGCGATCGGCGGGCGGGTAGACGGCGACTATCATCGAAATCTCTCCGTTACGGAAGTGTACGATCCCGCCACGGACAGCTGGGCCCGCGTCGCGGATCTACCGACCGCACGCGTGGGATCGCTGCGGCTGAGGTGGACGGTCGGATCTATGTGTTCGGCGGCGAAGGCGGGGACGGCACGTTCCATGAAAACGAGGCATATGATCCGGCACACGACACCTGGGGGCCATGGCACCGATGCCGACAGCGCGTCATGGTCTCGGGTCGGCTGTCGTGGATGGACGAATCTACGTGATCAGCGGTGGGCCGACTCCCGGCGGCTCTTTCAGCAATCTCAACGAAGTCTTTACACCGCCGAAGCCCCTGACCGGCACGGAAGGGGATGCGACTCCTTAAATCTGAATAACCAATCGAAGCCGGCACAGCCAGCAGGCAGTTGAAATCCTCACCGTTTCATTTTCTGTAAGTATTGCCATCACCCAGATCCCTGACAGTTTCCTGCAGAGGCCCGGAGCCTTGCGGCGGATCAGGAGGCGCTTTCGCGAACGTGCGTCGGCCTTAGGGATTCCTGCGAACTCTAAAGGCTCGGGGAGGGAAGGTTTGACGATGAACGGTACGGTCTGTCATTCGCGTTTGGTTCGGCGAAGGCACATAATTTCGTGGGTGGAGGTGAAACAAAAACGCTGTACATCAATTTGAAGAAGCAAGTACCGCAACTGCCACAATAACTACGAAATACGGGCCTGCTTGAGATGGGGCGGTAGAGTTAGGCGGGGGATGACGCACGTTGCTTCTTGATCTGCTCGTAGATGACCTGGGTGATTTGCTTGGTCACCTCGATGGTAAGACTGTCAAAGTGGACTCCGAACTCAGCCCTCTTGACCCACACGACGGTGGCGCGCTCGATCTGCAATGGCTCCGGGAATCCCGGCACAAAATTTGCAAAGATAGCACCATCCCGGCACGAACCGGCACATTTCCGGTAATGCAGCTCCCGCTTTGTGACAGATCTTTGACGATGCCTCGTCCGGCAAATTTGTATCCATAGTACTTCAACGTTGCGAATGTCTTAAGCCGGTGGTGCTTGCGCGGGATCTGCTGGGCCATTCTGCCTCCTTGTCTCCTTCAATCCCCCCTCACTGAATCACGAATAAAAATTGTACAATCAGACTGAGCATTTGCCCAGAAAATTGCTGCGTCGATCCTTCCGTTGTTGCCACACCGTGCCCGCTCACTACCCGGTGCTTCCCAAAAATAATGTTGAGGCCGAGGTATTCTGCCACAGTCGTCCATCCACCTCTACTCGACGATTAATGTGCCGGTCATGTTCGCGTGACCTTTGCGTCGGCAGATAGAGAATTGGTCAGCCGAGGCCCTCTCAACAGAGTACCGAGCGAGTGCGCCCGAATGTCTCTTGAGAAATAGAGAACCGAAGAGGCCTGGAATCTCTGCGGCATGGATGGTTTGCAATGTTCAAGAACCTGTCTATATTGACTCCCTTCACAACGCACTACCTTTCGCCAAAATATATTGTTCCAAAGGCACCGATACTATGTTACCTGATACTCTGCGTGTACCTTTGTTCTGCAGGACTTGGGCGGATAGCCATGATTGCCACGTTATTGGCCGGATATGTCTTGGCGCTCTCAGGAGCAGAAAGCCATCGAATGGCTTGATCGGCACCAACCCGGCGCACGGCTCACGCCCGCGCAAACATATGGTGGTGGATAATCGTGGGTTGCCTCACTCAACTGCCTGCCTCAATACGTGACTCCGACTGTACCGTGACGTTACAGATTTTTGGTGTATTGCTCGTTGTCGGCTTTTTGTATTCAAGTGGTTGTACCGTAAGTGGACGGAGAAGCATTCTATGCCGTGTACTTCGGTGAGGGCGATGACCAGGTGAATGTGGGCGGCGATTTTAAAACAATTGAAATAGGAGAGCATGTGTTAGATGTGATGATTCGGGCAAAGCGAACAGTCGAAGTCGAATCTGCCAATCTGCGTTTTGCTGTCGATACCAAGCAAGTACAAAGCCCACGTTCAGACGTTGAGAAATCAATTATCGCCATCGTAGACGCGAAAGACCTTGATATCCGTGCTCCTCAATTTTCCTCCAAGCATGATAAGGCTGGGGGATATGATCTGACATATTCGCCTGCCTCTAGACGAGTCGTGGGAGATTTTCTGCGTATAAGGATACGGGTAAAAGCCAAGCAAGAATGGGAAGGCCATTTACGCTTCTGTGAGAGCAAGGCATATTATTATCACCCGTTTCGGGTTGTGAAGCAGACCACAATCAAAAGCGCGAACTAAAGACGCATGTTCCCTTCTGCATCCAGAAGAGGAAAATGGTGTCAGGAATAGTTTTCCTTATCTCTTGTTGCTGTTTTCGGGGGGCGAGACGTTTAAAAACTTCCAGGCTCGTTTTCCTGGAACTATGCGAGTTGAAAAACAACTCCTATACTGGAACAAAGGGCAAAGCGACACGTCTACTGAGGCTAACCAGACTACACGCTGATTCACATTCAGCGGGCTCACGTGACCATGACATAAAACGTCACCAGCACGAGCCCGACGATGGCGGTTAACACGACCCACTTGAACGATTTCTTGACTTCGGCCTCCATGTCCTGTCTAGCCTTATCAAATAAATCCATAAGGCACCTCCTAGTCTATGGTGCGGGAGCGGGCTCCCTGCAATTCAGTAAACCACTTTGAGGAACCGCTGTAAACCCTCTCCTGTTTTGGTTCTTCCACACGTCCATTCCCTAGCCACGTCCTGTGCAGTACAGCGGTACGGACCGAGACAAGGGACCTACTCGACAATCAATGTGCCGGTCATGTTCGCGTGACCTTTGCGTCGGCAGATATAGAGATAGGTTCCCGCTGGAGGAGCCATGACGAGCTCGCAGGATTGCCCCGGTCGAATCACAATGCCGGGAGTACTGGCGGATTCAGGGAGTCTTTCGGCAGCGAGGTCTTGGCGGCATACATGAGGATGGGGCTGTCGAACTCGTGCACTTCCCGGCCGGCGTTGTACACGGAGAGCGTGAGCGGAGCCGACGCTCGCACCCGCACAAGGTCCGGCGTAAACCGGAAGTCTTCCGCGGTGATCGATACGGTTTGCATGGATCCGTCGCACGCGAGGAGGGCGGCGACGACGAGGCCGAGGACAGAGATCCTCACCGGTCTCCGGTAAGACCGAACGGAATTGACTCGGACTCACATGCCGGCGTCGATTCAAGGATCGCCACGTCTCTTCAACTGGTTGTCACGACAGTCTTCCAACGACCGCCAACAAGGGGTCGGAACGGCTTTCTCACACCGTCCTTCTATTCCCGACTCTTTGACGAGTGTCTTGGCTAGCCTGGAGCGGACGGTTCCATATCGTCGCCCGCGAGGAGCTTGGCGCACGGTCACTTCTACATCCTGTCCCAACAAGGACAGAAAATGAACAAGACGTTCAACCGAGAACCCGGCCATCTGTCCGGCAAGCAGCTTGGATACTTTCGCTTGATCGATTCCGAGGCGAGCCGCCGTCTCTACCTGCTTCCAGGCCCGACTCCTGATCGTGTCCTGCAGGGCTTGCAACAAACTGCTTTTTAGAATCAGTTCAGCCGACTTTTCTTCAGAAAACCCAAGATCACGAAAAATATTCCCACTGCCTTTGGTCACCGTCGTGCGTTTCATCGGCCTTCCTCCCTTCTCCACTTGAGTAAATCGGCATATCGGCTCTTGCCGAGGTCTAGATCGGGCTGCGCAGTTTTCTGTGAACGTTTCTGAAACACATGCAACACATACACCGCTTCTTCGAACTTGGCGACATAGAAGGCTCGATACGCTCCGCGGTCATCCCGCACCCGGATCTCCTGAACGCCAGCTCCGACGCTCGGCATCGGCTTCCAATCGTCCGGCTCTTTCCCTTGTTGGACTTTGAATAACTGAAAGCCCGCCGTCTCCTGCGCACTATCTGGAAACTCGCGAAGATCCTCTCGTGATGTCCCGACGAAATGAACCGGTTTCATTTGCTCCCAATCCAGCTCAGGCCCATATTATGCCATATATGGCATAATATGCAAGCTCCCGCTGTGTATGACTCGGTTGGCGAGGCTCTGAAATGGTGCGGTCAACGCGCGGAGATCGAATAATTTACGGGGACTTTCAAGGAGTAGTTGCAATCAATGCTGTGAGGGGATTTTGCCTGCGGCCGTCGAGCCAGCTCATTTTGGATTGTTCCCTCCAAGCCCACTCGTTATCTCTTAGGGATGGCGGGCTGATCGATCTTCCACTGGCACAACATCCTCACCCGCATACCCACATGCATGAAGAATGAAGATGGGCATTCCCATTTCTTGAGGCATCTGCCGATTGATTGCAGTTTCCTCGGTCTAGGGTAGCCTCTTCACCAACTTGCCACCCTCCGAGGTGCCATGCGCGCGATTCAGCGTTTCGGCAAACAACTCCAGCGACTGGGAACCCGCCGTGGTCTGACACAAGAACTGGCAAAAACAACGGGGACATCCTCCATTTCAAGGCGTCTGCCAGGAAGCTCAGACCGGTCGGAAACAGCCCTGCGGCCCCTGAGATCAGTATTGGGTAAGGGCCCACGCGATCAGGGAGAGGAAAATCATCGGTGAAGGCTAAAGAGGGAGTGATCAACATCCTGAATAAGATTCTGACCCTCGACCTGATGGCCATCAATCAATATTTTGTCCATGCAAAGATGTGTGAGCATTGGGGGTACGAGCGGCTACACCACAAGGTCCGCGGACGCAGCATCGAAGAGATGAAGGATGCCGACACACTTATTGGCCATATTTTCTATTTGGAGGACATCCCCAAGGTGCACCCTAGGCCCACTGTGCATCTGGGAGAGACGGTTCCTCAGCAACTTCAGTTCGATCTCAAGGCTGAGCAGGACATGCTGACGCTGCTGCATGAAGGGGTACGGCACTGTACCGAGGTCGCCGACTTCACGACCCGACACATGCTTGAAGACATGGCAAAGGATGCCGACGCGCATATCGATTGGATTGAAACACAGATGGACACCATCAAGCAGGCTGGCATCGAGAACTATCTCGCGGAGCAGACCAAGAATAAAGACAGCTAGCAGGAATCTGCATCAGTGACCAGCTTGCACTGATCTTCAGGAGGGAGTAGGCTCCTTCAACATGCTGCCCACTGATGTGAAGTCACATCCCCTTTAGGTGCCATGCGCGCGATTCAGCGTTTCGGCAAACAGCTCCAGCGACTGCGAACCCGCCGTGGTCTGACGCAAGAACAGCTCGCCGTGACCGCCGGCCTGTCGCGCACGTTCCTGACGCGGCTGGAATTGGGACAGCACGACCCTTCGTTGGGCACGCTGGTGCGCTTGGCGAAGGCGCTCAGGGTGTCGGTGGCGGAGTTGCTAGGCGAGAGTGTGAGTGCGAGTCAGTGGTGGCAGGTGGGGAGGTTCGCTTTACGACGCGGGAGGATGCCGAGGAGCATGCCCGCACCGCAGGCGAGATGTTCGTCGCACGGTATCAGAACAAACCCGCAGGCCCGGTGCGCCGGCTACTTCCTATTCGCAAGACGCAATAGTTTCTTCAGGATTTTGGTCTCAATCGGAGCACGGCGAGCGACCGAGCTTCGAGATCGTACTGACATCCGCCTCGAATGAGTGTGACCTGCCTCTCGGTTCGCTTGGGAGACGGCCGTGTTCAACACCGACTGCCACCGTACACCGCGCTTGTGCGCGGGCAGCGTGAATGGCCGTGGCTCGTGGTGCGCGTTGAGCAATATGAGGAACGTCTCATCCAGGATTGGTTTTCCCTTCGGGTCTTTCTCCTCGATGACATGGCCCGCGAGCCTTATGCCAAGGCAGCGGACATACCCTACGGCCCAGTTTTCATCCGTCATCTCTTTACCGTCGGGGCGCAGCCAGGAGATATCCTTGACTTCCGCGCCACGGATACGGCGGCCTTGAAAGAATCGGCGGCGTCGAAACACGGGATGTTTCTGTCGCAGCGCGATGAGGCTCTTCGTGAACGCCAAGAGTTCCAGCTGCGGCTTGCTCATCGTCCAGTCGATCCAACTGAGTTCATTGTCCTGGCAATAGGCGTTGTTGTTGCCATACTGCGTCCGCCCCATTTCATCCCCGCCGCAGATCATCGGGACCCCTTGTGACAAGAGCAGTGTGGCTAACATGTTGCGCGTCTGCCGTTCCCGTAGCGCCACGATCGAAGGTTTCGTCGTCGGTCCTTCCACGCCGCAATTCCAGCTGAGATTGTCGTCTGTGCCGTCACAGTTGTTCTCACGGTTGGCCTCGTTGTGCTTCTGGTTATACGAGACCAGATCGCGCAGGGTGAACCCGTCGTGCGCCGTCACGAAATTAATGCTCGCATGAGGGTGGCGGCCACCTCCTTCGTAGAGATCGCTGCTCCCGGACAGTCGATAGGCCAACTCCGCCACTTGCCCTCCGTCGCCTTTCCAGTATCGCCGAATCGTGTCACGATATTTTCCGTTCCATTCAGCCCAGCCGGCCGGAAAGTTGCCGACCTGGTACCCGCCTTCACCTAAGTCCCACGGTTCGGCGATCAGTTTCACCTGCGAGAGTACCGGATCCTGGTGAATGATGTCGAAAAACGCGCTGAGCCGGTCCACATCGTGCAGTTCCCTCGCCAGCGTGGAGGCGAGATCAAATCGGAAGCCATCCACGTGCATCTCGAGGACCCAGTAGCGCAGGCTGTCCATGATGAGTTGAAGGATTCGGGGGTGGCGGACATTCAGGGTGTTGCCACACCCGGTGTAATCTTGATAGTAGCGCGGCTGGTCGGGAACCAGTCGATAGTACGCTGCATTGTCGATTCCGCGAAACGACAGCGTCGGGCCCAGGTGGTTGCCTTCTCCCGTGTGGTTGTAGACTACGTCGAGGATGACTTCGATGCCCGCGTTGTGGAGGGCCTTGACCATGGCCTTGAACTCCCACACATGCTCTGAGCGAACCGACGAAGGGGCATAGTGAATGTCCGGAGCGAAAATCCGATCGAGTTATAGCCCCAGAAGTTGGTGAGCCCGCGATCGACGAGGTGTTTGTCGCGGATGAAATGATGGACCGGCAACAATTCGACGGCCGTAATACCGACATGCTGCAGATGTTCAATCACTGCCGGCGTCGCGAGTGCGGCATAGGTGCCGCGCAAGTGTTTCGGGATGTCCGGGTGCCTGGCTGTAAATCCGTTCACATGCAGTTCATAGATCACCGTCCGGTCCCATGGGGTTCGCAACAATTGGTCTCCGCCCCAGGTGAATGCCTGGTCGACGACCACACATTTGGGTATAAAGGCGGCGTTATCGTGGTCGTTGATGGAGAGATCCCCCTTGGGGTCACCAATCTGATACCCATACAGTGCACTGGACCAATTGATCGTTCCTGCAATCGCCTTCGCATAGGGATCGAACAAAAGCTTGGCAGGGTTGAATCGATGTCCCTCTTCAGGCTCATACGGTCCATGGACCCGGTAGCCATAGCGCTGTCCGGGTCGTATCTCCGGCAGGTACACATGCCAGACATAATCGGTACATTCTTCGATTCGAATGCGGTGAGTTTCCTGAACGGCGTGAGGTTCGTCAAACAAACACAGCTCCACCGCCGTGGCATTTTCAGAAAATAGCGCGAAGTTCACTCCCTCGCCGTCCCACGTTGCACCTAAGGGATATGGATGCCCAGGCCAGATTCTCATTCGGCTGTCAGTCTCCTCTGAACCGTCACTCGCGGAACACACCATAAATATAATGACACGTGTCAGCTCGCGCAACGATTCCCGCGCTGCATGGCAGCGCCGCTAGATTTCCGGATCGTTCTGCCAGCCTCGGCGAGCATGGTGGATGGTCTGACTCTTTCCTTCCAGTTGGTCACCAGACAACGCACGCTGGTTCAGATCCAATTCTTTATGTATGATGCCTCGACGGGGCAATTGACAGAGAGACATTGCCGGATGGCAATTCTGGCGATAGGTCGGTACTGGAGATTTCTCATGGTTCCAGTCGCCGTTGTTCCGGGGTCAGCGCATCCTCACCTCGTGTAGGTGGAAGACAAAGAGTCACCAATTTAACCGTGTCCAGGACGTCCATTTGTGAGAATTATCCCTCGTGAATAGCGGACGGTCAACGAACAGCCTCTTTTTGTTTTTCTTTGCTCGAAAATTGGGGTGTTCGCAATGGCACCAGAATCGTGGGGCAACATAAAGAGAGTTATCGGTGCCCGAATGCACTATTACAGTTCTCATCGCGCTGTCTTCCTCGTTGCGTCTGTCCTCCTGTGCAGTTGCACCTCCATGAGTGGCGTTCACACGCGGGATGCGGTGTGCTCCTCGACAATGTCTGGGAGGCAGCCTTAGACGCAGTGAAGGATCGCTCTGTCACCGTGAAGGACAAGGATCGGAGACGCATTGAGACCGCCTGGTTGGAAATCCCAATGCCTGGACGGACCAGTGGTGCCTCTCAAGAAGAGGTGCAAGACAGTAAAGATCGGTCCCGGCTGATTCTCACGGTGAACCGTCTAGATGTTGAACATGTCATTCGGGACATCATTAGAGTGTTCTATGTCGAGGAGCGGCAGCGCTGGGCCTTTCAACCGGACTCTCGTCTTTTTGGTTGGGCTGAGACAGTCCCTTCCGAGGATATGTGGCGTGATGTGCGGAGCCGCCTGGATGCGGCACTGAAGGAGCACGGATGTTCAATCACGTAATGTCAATCTTCAGTGCCGGATGAGCCATGTTGCGTCTTGACCAGCTTGGAGATGACCTGTGTGATTCGCTCGGCCAGCTTCAGTTCGTGCGTGTCGAAGTCCACCCCGAAATCAGCCCGCTTGACCCATTTCACGGTGGCGCGCTCGATTAGCAACAGCTCTGACTCTCCCGGCACAAAAATATGCAGGGCGAGCACCATTCCGATGGTGACCGGTCTATTCCCGGTAATGTAGCTCCCGGTCAGCGAAAGATCTTTAATGATTCCTTCACCGGCAACCTCGTCCCCAAAGTAGCGCATCGTGGCGAATGTCTTGAGCCGTTGACTCTTCCGCAAGACAAACCCAGACATGCTGTCTCCTTGTCGCTATCGATTACTCTTGCGTACCAAGAACCCCGCTGGTAGCCGCAATGAATTCGTCCATTCGCTCAGTCGTCATGGCGCATGCACACGGCAGTCCTATGTGGTTCGGCCTCTTGACTGCGGCAATTGTACTCCCTCACTAAGGGTTTGCACAGAAAATTGCGTAGGTCATTCTGGCCCCTCGTGCCTGGTCACATTCTGCGCGTCGAACGTGATTACAGATGATCCCTCCAAGCTTGCTCGTTCTCTCTTTAGGGATGGGGGCTGATTGATCTTCTACTGCGCGCGTCGAACGAGGCCCTTCTGAGGGCGCGCGTTCCGCGAGCAGGAGGACGACCAGGCTGCCCATCCCATCCCTCCCGCTTGCGATGATCTCCAGACGAGGAGTAGGCTCAATCCACGCGCATGTTGTGTACGCAAGGAGGGGATCATGGAAGTCCTCTTGATCGTTCTCGCGGTCATCGCTGCTGGTGCGGCCCTGGTCTATTTCTTTATGTCACCCTGGGGCATGCAAGTTGTTCACAAAAAGACTGTGTCAACCATTCTCAGCGATGTTCATGCCAAACGAAGCTCAGCGCCTCTGATACCCCTCCACGAGATTTACTATTCTCTTGCGGAAGATAGAGCCAACAAGAGCAAGTGGCTCACGGAATTCAATTATTTGTATATGCTCAGGGATGCCGGATGTTTCGATGAAAGAACGGCGCCGCAACCTGAACAATTTGCCGAGGTCATGGCGAGCATGGAGGAGAAGATTCGGCTCCACGCCAGTGGTGGTTGCCAAATGACGTCAAGCATGTTCAGTCTCGACGAGGTCCGATGACCGTTCAGTCACCGGCTTCCTGAAAATACTGGCGGTAGCGCCTCGATCACCGAGACCTGTTCCTCGTTCCGTGCGATGCGTTCCCACACATCTCCCGCGCCGACTTCGCCCTCGCGCAGGACGGCCAGATAGAAGCCGCAGCGTCCACTCGCATGGAACCGTTTCGGCATGTCGGAACGCCCGAATCGTATGCCGAGTTTGTAGCAAGGCAAGCGCGGCTGCGTGACCTCGACCACCGCTCCGCCGATACGGAACTGATCGCCGATGTGGACGGACCGTTCGTTCAGCCCCTTCGTGGTAAAGTTTTCGCCGAACATTCCGTACGACAACGGCATGTCGGGACATTCTGCCTGCCAGATCGGATAATGCTCTGAGGGATAGACATACACCGCTTTGTCGCGGCCGCCGTGAACGGTCAGGTCGGCTTGCTGGTCGCCGTCGAGATTGAGCCGATGCAACATGATGCGGCCGGCCACCGGCTCTTTATAGATGCCTGTGGACACAGGTTTTCCGTGCCATTGCAGCGTGCGCGGGCGTCCGACTTGTACTGACACGAGTTTCATAACGTCCCCTTCCTGACGAACAGGAGCACCGTTCCTCTTCGTGACGCAGCCGGCTTGTTCGACGTCTCACGAACCCACACTCACTTCGTGACTGCACTCCAGGCCGCTTCCGACAGCGTGCCGAGACAGTGGTGCCTATCAGTCGAACGCACCGCTCGGCTATTGTATCGGTCTCAGGACTTATTTCCAGGCGATGCGAGCCTTTCTTAGGTAGCGATGGCGCTCGGCTCGATGGAGGTTAAAAACTCGACAATCTTCCCTCCGATTTCGGCACTATGGGTTTCGAGTGCGAAATGCCCGGTGTCGAAAAACTCCACCTGTGCGTTCGGATTGTCCCGCTTGAAGGCTTCGGCCCCGGCCGGAGAAAGAACGGATCGGTTTTGCCCCAGACGGCGAGCGTCGGTGGCCGGTGGATGCGGAAGTATTTCTGGAACTGGGGATACAGCTTGACGTTACTTGCATAGTCGAGAAACAGATCCAGCTGAATGTCCTCATTGCCTGGGCGCCCCAACAGGGCTGAATCGAGTGCATAAGATTCTGGGGCCACGCGCGACTCATCGGCCCCATGCGTGTACTGCCACTTTGTGGACTCCGGGGTTAGAAAGGCTTTTAGTGCAGTCCGGTTTTCAGGACTCGGGTCAGCCCAGTACTTTGGATCGGGTTCCAACCCGCGCTGAGCCCGTCCTCATACGCATTCCCATTCTGCGACACAATCGCGGTGATCCGTTCCGGATGCTGCATGGCCAACCGGAGCCCTACCGGGGCACCGTAGTCGAAGATATAGAGCGCGTAGCGGCTGAGGCCGAGCTCTGTCCGTAAACCGCTCGATCACGTCGGCCAAGCGGTCGAAGGTGTAGGTAAACGCGACGCGCTCGGTGCATCAGAAAACCCAAATCCTGGGAGATCGGGAGCGATCACGCGGAAATGCGGCGCGAGCAGGGGAATCAAGTCGCGGAACATGTGCGACGACGTGGGGAACCCATGCAGGAGCAGGACGGTCGGGGCTTCTAACGCGCTCGCTTCGCGATAGAAGACCTTGAGTCCGTCCACGTCTTGAGTGCGGTAGTGCGTTGCGGTGTCATGATGAGTCATGCTGCCCTCCTATAAATGTGCTGCCGGCACTCGAACCGGCTGCTTGTGTGGTGAAAGAGCTACTGTCACCCTGTTGTCGAGCTAACCTTCTAAGTCTTACATTGACAGTTATATGGTATGATGGGCTAACCTGTCAAGTATGACTTTACTGGTAAGGTCATCATCTGCACTTTGGAGGCTGACTCGCATGGGTGAGGCAAAGATCCCCTTCCTGTTCGTCGGCAACCAACGCTGTCTGGATTTCATCAACACCAGCTTCGTGGTAAACGGAGGCCCGGTGGATTTGTTGGCTACCTTCTCGGATCTGGTCACGTGGCTCGTGGAGGTAGATCTGTTGAGCGAGAAAGAAGGGAAGAAGATCAAACGGCAATGGGCCAAACAAGTAGAGGGAACAGAGACGCTCGAACAGGCGCGGGCGTTTCGCGACACGCTACGGGAGATGGTCGAGCGAATTGCCGACGGCCGACCAGTACCGCAAGCCGCGATTGAGGCGATCAACGGAACGTTGCGCTACCGGATCGGCTACCCCCAGTTGACGCGCCGCAACGGCAAATTTGAGCGGGGCTATCTGGGCAGAATCTCAGGAAGCGAATCAGGTACTCAGGTTGCTCGGCGAGGTTGCGGACGAACCTCTGTGCACGTGCGACCACTCGCTGATCAAGAAATGCCAGAACCCGTTGTGCGTGCTCTTTTTACGACACGACCAAGAACCACGCTCGTCATTGGTGCAGCATGACTCTCTGTGGAAATCGAAGCAAAGTAGCCGCACACTATCGTAGACATCGGAGCCAGAGCACGTAAGGGTGGCCTGGTTGATCCTCGATTTCGCGCGACTTTCACCCGCCCACCCACTGGCAGATATTTTTACCCACCTTACCCTCCGATTGCTTCGCAATCGATTTCCCGCGACGTGCCCTTAGCCCGCGCGAGGCCCTTGCGATTTTCGCTACTCTGCTCTAAGGGAGCGGTGTCCTTAAGGCTGCACCTCGACTGCGCGCATCGGACGAGCGCGAGTCTTATCGTGCCGTTCTGCGAGCAAGGAGGGCACCTGGCCGCTCCCTCCTCTCCTCATCCGGGCGGGAGCAACAGATACAATCCGATCACAATGATGGGGGCCGCGACGTACATCGCCTTTTTCCCGAAGGCGTCATTCACACCGTAAATCAGGATCGCGCCGATGATCGTGTAGTAAATCGACCCGATCCCCCGATACGTTCCACCAGCCCCTTCCGCCAAGGCGAGTGTGGGCCAGAAGCGTCGTGAGTCCGATCACAGATGCGTGAGAACTCCGGTTCATCGCATGTACCCTTTACTAGAGTGCACTGCTTCACCTCGCTCGAACAGCAGAACGGCCTCATGGTGTGGCGCACCATGAGGCCGTCGATGTAATACCTGACCGACTCAGCTTTCGAGACGTCAAGCCAACGCTACTCCCGGTTTCATTGCAAACCTCTTGGGGGTATTGAAGGTCTAGTATGCTGGCTCTTTTTCTTTACGATGTCAATCACGGTCCCGGGGCAAGCAGCAACGCTCAGTTCGGCTGGGGAGGGGTTGCGTGCGTTTCATCACACCACGGCATAATTCTGACGGTGCCTATGCAATATGTCCATCTCGGTCGCTCGGGTGTGAAAGTCAGCCGGCTCTGTCTCGGCACGATGAACTTCGGCCCGGAAACGAGCGAGGCGGACAGTTTTGCCATCATGGATCGGGCGCTGGAGCTGGGCCTCAACTTTTTCGACACGGCAGACGTCTATGGCTGGAAAGTGGGGGAGGGTGGACGGAGCAGATCGTGGGGCGTTGGTTTGCCCAGGGTGGAGGACGGCGTGAGAAAGTCGTCCTGGCGACGAAAGTGTTTCGGCCGCATGGGCGAGTGGCCGAATCAGTCTCGCCTGTCGGCCTTGCACATCAAGCGGGCCTGCGAGGCGAGCCTGCGGCGCCTTCAGACTGACTGCATCGACCTGTATCAGATGCATCATGTCGATCGGGAGACGCCGTGGGAGGAAATCTGGCAGGCGATGGAGCAGTTGGTCCGGGAAGGCAAGATTCTGTATGCGGGCAGCAGCAATTTCGCCGGCTGGCATCTGGCCCAGGCGCAAGAGCTGGCGCGAAGCCGCCACTTCGTCGGCCTCGTGTCGGAACAGAGTCTCTATAATTTGAACGATCGCACGATCGAGTTAGAAGTGATTCCGGCCTGCGAAGCCTATGGCATCGGCCTGATCCCCTGGAGTCCGCTCGCGCGCGGACTGCTGGCCGGGGCATTGGAACCGGCGAAGGTCGGTCGACGCGCGGACGAGGATGTGAAGAAAGACATCGAGAAGCATCGTCCTAAGCTGGAAGCTTATGAGGCGCTGTGCACACGAACTCGGCGAGCGCCCGGCCGATGTCGCGCTCGCCTGGCTGCTGCACCAAAAGGCCGTCACGTCACCGATTATCGGACCGCGCACGATGGAGCAGTTGAACGGCACGATGCGAGTTCTGAGTCTCACGTTGAGCCAGGACACACTGAAACGGCTCGACGGCATCTTCCCCGGGCCAGGCGGACCTGCGCCGGAAGCCTACGCCTGGTAATAACGGTATCATTTCCCACTAGGGGAGAAAAGACGTTTTCATGAACCACTTGTGCCCCGCATGCGCTATGCTCCAGACGAAGAGTAGGCGAGCCTGCACGGTTTGTCCCATTCCCAACACTCCTACGAGGTTATGTCATGGATCTCCCGTCGCCACCAGCGCTTTCCCGTGCACTTTCAGAGCGTGCTCTCTGGTCAACCACGCGGTGAAATGATCGGTATGCTCATAAACCTGTCGAAGAGCGGCTGTCGCGCGAAGACCGACAGCAAGGTTTACTCAGGCATGCAGGTATCCCTGCGCTTCGACGTGCCGGGTGAGCCGTCACCTATTTGCATTGATCGGGCAGCGGTGCGTTGGAGCCGCGAGGGCGAGCTAGGCGTGGGGTTCATTACTGTGGCGCTGCCTCACCAGGAACGATTGGACCAACTGCTCACACGATTGAAACAGGATCTTAAGAGCTGAGCCCGGTTAGTCCGGAATCCGGCGTCGGCCGGGACCGTGCCGATAATCCGTTGGATCCGATCAACGCCTACGATCCGAAGAATCCAGAAGAACACTTATAGGGCTTCTCCGCTGGCGCCAATCACGATACTTCGATAACCAATATGATCCCAAGAACCCTCTGAACCCTCTCAACGAATACAGCCCCAGCACACCGTTCAAATCCCTCAACCGCTAACGATTATCAGAACTATTTGCTGCAGCATTGCGAGAAAGTCGGCCAAGGAAATCATCTCGCTGTCGGCATGTCGTGTGAGCGCCAAGAGATGGCGATCTCCTGAGACGACGAACTCGGCTTGTGCGGCGATGGCGCATTCTAGGATGCGATTGTCCGGTTCGTCATCGAGGAGGTGGAGGGTGGGGCGTGGGCGCAGAACTGTCGCCGTCTGACTGATCTCCTGGACCGTTTCCCTGACTTTATCTTCCGACCAATCAAACTTTGTTTGGAGCACTCCGGCGGTTTCGGTGAGGATGGCGACTGAGGTGAACAGCTCAAACGTTCCACGAATGGCTTCGAGATAGGCTTCTTCAGCATTTCCTCCTGAATTGCAAGAGCCGAGACGTAAATGTTGGTGTCGAAGACGACGCGCACGATCAGCGGCCTTGAAACACTAACTTCTCCACGTCGGCCTCTGTCAGAACACCCTTCTTCCTAGCTTTCTTCACGCCATACCGTTGGAGTTCATGAAATCGTTCTTCCCGGCGGCGTCGCTCGTAGACGGTGAGCATCTCTCTGAAGAGCTGGCTTTTATTTTTCGACTCCGCTTTCGCCAGCTTCGCGAAGTTCTCCGCAAGATTCGAGGGAAGGACACGGTAATCGGCACGCGGGTTCGTTTCATCGATCGCCCCCTGTATGACAAAATCATACAAGGTTGAAATGCCCGGAGTCAATGTCCGACGCAGACTTTACACACTCTTCCGACCCCGGCGAGGACCTTGGACTTTCCTCACTTTGTCCCAGGGGCAGCAGCCAGATTGTCCGCGCATTGAGAGAGCACAATTACGGATGGTCCCTCCAAGCTTGCTCGTTCTCTCTTCAGGGGATGGGGCTGAATGATCTTCTCGACTGCGCGCATCGGACGAGCACAGTTTTCGAGGCCGTGCGCGTTCTGCGAGCACAGGAGATCATCAGGCCGCTCCCTCTCATCCCTCCCTTGCGCTGTTCTACAGCAGGGGAGTAGGCTGAGGGCGCTGCTGTTCCACTTCGCGGAGGATCGCCATGCGCGTTATCTTCCTCCCTCGTTCTGCCGCTGGCTCTTTTCCTCACCCGGCGTTTGCCGATCCCGGCTTCAGCGAGAAGTACGAGCGCGACTACAATATCTTTAACCCCTCAATCAATACCGTGCTGATAATCCGTTGAATCCGATCAACGCCTATGATCCGAAGAATCCGTTGAACCCGATGAATCAGTACGATCCCGGCAATCCCGCGAATCCGATGAACCAGTACAACCCGAGTAATCCATTCAATCCCCTCAACCAATATAATCCCAAGAACCCGCTGAACCCTCTCAACGAATACAATCCGTCGGTGCCGTTCAAGCCTCTCAACCGTTCGGTGGGACCAGATCGCTAGCGTAGGGAGGAGAAAGGGTAGCCTGGTCGATCTTCGATTGTGCGCATTTCGCGAACACACAGCAGAGGTCGGATCATTGACATGAATCTCATAGGGAGGGTGATCATGTTGCCAACGATCGTAAGGTGGACCCTCCGGGTAGGACTGGGGAAGCGCGCTCCTGCTTGCGCTTGCATTACTTCCCTTTGCCTTGACCACTCCCCGCTGGCCTAAGCTGCCGACCAGACTGATCTTCTCGATATCAATACCGCCACAGCCGATCAACTCAAGGCGCTTCCCGGTATCGGCGAAGTCTATGCAGAAAAGATTATCAAGGGCCGCCCGTACCAACGAAAGGACGAGCTGGTGCAGAAGCAGATTCTTCCGCGCGCTAAGTACGAGGGGATCAAGTACAAGATTATTGCGAAGCAGAAGTAAGAGCGGACTAGATGATCTCCCAGGTGCGTATCGAGCGACCGTCGTCCATCTAGATGATCCCTCCAAGCTCGCTCGTATCCTTCTTTATAGGGCGGCCTGGTTGATCCTCGATTGCGCGCGTCGAACGAGGTCCTTCTGAGGGCGCGCGTTCCGCGAGCAGGAGGACGACCAGGCTGCCCATCCCGTCCTTGCATCTTCGATCTCCCCTCATAGAATATAATTCACTGTGAGGCACACATGTCCATTGTATTGGAGCGTCTAGCATGGAGAATTATTACTCCATCCTGGAAATTTCTGAATCGGCGACCCCCGAAGAGATAACCCAAGCCTACCGACTCTTATTACAAGTCTGGCATCCTGATCGCTTCTCACCATAACCCTACGCTTCTGAAGAAGGCCGAGGAGAAGAGCAGAGACATTAATGTTGCGTTTGAGACGCCCGCGACCCTGAATTGAAACAACGCTATGATGATGGGCTACGTGCCGGCAGTGCACGAAAAGAGCGGCCCAAGCCTCAAACCGCCCGAAGCTCGCATTACTCGATGTCCCGACTCGGCATGTAATTCGGTACTCCGGGTCGACGCGAGGACTGTTGTGATCGTGACGTGTCCCACCTGTCAAACCACGTTTCGCTTCGATCCCGAGCGAGACGAGAAATGGGATATTAAGCCTCCGGAGAAGGATGAGTTTTTCACCCTGCGCGAGTGGCGATGTTGGCCATCGCCGTCCTCTTTGCTGTCATCCTCATATTTACGACCACAAAAAATCCAAAGTGATCATTTCCAACAAGCCGGCTCACGCAGATGAGCAGGCGAGGCTTTCGGGGAATGCCCCATTCGTGGTTGAAGCGGAGGAGCACGATCACGATCACCCCGCTGTGGCGCTACGGGATGATGGGTCCCACACACATACTCCGAAAGATGAACAGGCGACACCTCCGAGGAATGCGCCAACAGCAGGCACGCCAACAGCAACGCCTGCAATGGTCTTGATGTGATGCAGCGACAGATGGTGCAGGCCGCTCGGCATGCGCCTGGTCCCTCAGCGGACATGGTCTCAGAGGTAGACCTGCAGCAACTGGAAGCGGCTGGCCGCTCAGGGCAGCGCGTCGGCACAGACCAAGCTCGGCCAGCTGTATGAAAGTGGGCGGAGGGGCGTGCCGCAGGACTATGTGGCGGCACGGAAATGGTACGAGTTCGCTGCGGCTCAGGGCCATGCATGGGCGCAGAGCCAGCTCGGGCAGTTGTATGCCGACGGGCGTGGTGTGCCGCAGGATTTTAAGAAGGCGCGACAGTGGTGGGAGCAAGCGGCAACCCAAGGTGTGTCGCAGGCGCAGTACAATCTTGGGCAGCTGTATGCCAATGGGAAGGGGTGTGCCGCAGGATTATAAGACGGCTCGGAGCTGGCACGAGAAAGCCGCTGCTCAGGGTAATGCATGGGCGCAGGCCCAACTTGGCCAGCTCTATGCCAACGGGTGGGGTGGGCCGCAGGACTATGTGGCGGCACGGGAATGGTACGAGAAGCCGCCGCCCAAGGCAACGCGTGGGCGCAGGCTCAGCTGGCGTTGTTGTAGTCAACGCGCGAAGCGGGCGGTCTCGTTGCATGAACCAGAGAAATCAAACAAACCAAAACAACCAGAAAAACCAGGAGTCTTCACTGGGCGCGTCGAACGGCCACGATTATCGATAGTCCATACACGCTCGCGTACTTCTCTACGCTTGAAATGCTGGCAGGTTCCGCAGGCTTGTGGGGGTTTGCTTAGTCTCGGCGGCTATGCTAATTGCTCTCGCGTCGTTGGTGGAAGACAGCAAGCCAACGTACGCGTTTGACAAGGAGGAGGGCCGTATGAGCGAAGGGAGAGTGCTGGTCGTGGACGACGAAGCGGATGTCAGAAGATCGGTACGTCTGATCTTGTCAAAGGCGGGGTATGACGTGGTGGAAGCTGAGGATGGAGAAGCAGGCGTCAGGGCCATCGAGCGCGGAGGTAACCTGATTGCATTGGGCGCCATCATTTGCGACCTTAATATGCCGAAAATGAGTGGAATGGAGGCGATTACCTATTTTCGATCTCACTTTCCCCATGCCTCTGTCATTGTGTTGAGCGGCGAAGTCACGTCCGAGAGGGCCGGGGTTCTCCTCGTGCAAGGCGTGTCCAGTATCTTGTCGAAACCGATCAATCAAGACCAACTGTTGGCAGCCGTAAGGAAGGCGTTCGCCGCGGGGTAAAGCAGACGTTCCTGCCGGAAGGGATCTTAGAAGTTCTCTAGCGGTCAAGAAAACGGTGGAAGGCGCCCATGCTGGTTCCACTGCCCATATATAACGATACTTTCAAGCTTGCTCGTTCTCTCTTCAGGGATGGGGGCTGATTGATCTTCCACTACGCGCGTCGAACGAGCACATATCCTGATCATGTATTCCCCTCTTTCTTCTCCCCACTCCTTTAGCAGAGGTGGCCTGATTGATCTCCTCCTGCGCGCGTCCAACGAGGGCCTTCTCAGGCCGCGCGTTGCGCGAGCAAGGAGACCAACAGGTTACCTCTGCGTTTTCCATCGATGCTGCAACCGACACTAGCCTGTTGGTTGCTGTCGATCGGATTTCCGGCGAGGGCGGCATCGATCGCGGCACGCAGGTCGCGGCCGGTGACGGGCTTGTTGCTGCCGGGTCGGCTCTCGTCGAGCTGTCCGCGGTAGACCAGCCGCCGTTCGCGGTCGAAGAGATAGAAGTCCGGAGTGCAGGCCGCCCGATAGGCTTTCGCGATGTCCTGGGTCTCGTCAAAACAGAAGGGAAAGGTGAAGCCGAGTCGCTCGGCCATCTCTTTCAGTCGAGGCGGGGCGTCGTCCGGATACTGCACAGGATCGTTGCTGCTGATGCCGATGATGCCAAGCCCTGTGCCTGCGTAGTCCCGCCCGATCTTCGCAATCTCCTGCTCGACGTGCACCACATAGGGGCAGTGACGGCACATGAACATGACCAGCAGGGCGGTCTTGCCGGCGAAGGAGTCGAGCGAGTAGCGTCTGACCGCTCACGACATCGCGCAACGAAAACGGGGAGCAGGTGTTCCGAGCGACAGCATGACGGACTCCATAGCCATGGCGCCTCCTTCCTGATTCTTTCTCGTGACGATCTGGAAGATGCCGCACTGTGATCGTTTCGTCAAGAGGCGCGCCGGCGCCCATTCCATCCTCGATCATCCGCTATAAAGTCCCTTTCCCACTATGCTAGGCTCGTACCCGCATTGCATCAGTTCGAGAGGGGCGTCGCTGTGAAACAGGGCTATCGGTTGATCATTGTCGACAAGGCGGGCGTGCTGGTCTCTGAGTTCCAACTGACGGAGAACGCCCTGGCTCAGCCGGAGGCCTTTGTCGGGGCGCTCAAACAGTCGATCGAGGACGTTGAAGAGGAAGAGTCCTGATATAGAAAGACGCGCTTGTCTCGTCTATCTATCTACGGTCTATCTCGTCTATCTGGTTTGTCTGGTTTTTCGCACAAGGGAACTAGACAGACCAGATCAACCAAACGAACAAGAGAGACAGGCTCGGGCCATCCATTTTCACAAAGAATAACGGGAGTGTTTTTCCATGGCAGCGATTCTGGTCATCGATGATGAGGAAATCGTCCGCGTACTCCTTCGCTCCGCTCTTGAAGCGGCAGGGTATGAGGTCACGGAAGCGACCAACGGTCGCGAGGGGCTTGACCTCTACCGTAAGAGACCGATGGATTTAGTCATCACAGATATTCTCATGCCCGAGCTGAGTGGGCTGGACATGCTCATGGAACTGACGCGTGAATTCCTCGACGCCAAGGTGATCGCGATCTCAGGCGCAGGAGGGGAAAGGAATGTCTTGGATGTCGCGAAACTCCTCGGGGCACGGCAGACCTTTCCGAAGCCCTTTAGTATCCCGGATCTATTGAGCGCTGTGCGTTACGAATTGGACCATTAGCAGGATGCTGAAAAGATTGGCCAGCGAAAGAAGACCGTTGTTTAGTCTATCTGGTCTATCTGGTTTCTCTGGTTTGTTTGGTCTGTTTCGTTCGCCCGGTCGGTGAACCAGATAAACGAGATAGACCAGACAGACCAGACAGACCAGATCAACCCGTCCCGCGGGGCTTGCGCGGTCGGTTAGTGGCTATTTATGAGAGATAGATGCCTCCTAACATGCCTCTCGCAGTGACTATTCCAGCCTGAATTAGATTGCTTGACTCTCGTACCCATTGCGCCCAAGGTGAGGGGGCGAGGTGTGAAGCTCGCTGACTGTCCCATCTCTTGCGCTTCCTGATCCTTCCGGGCGTGACCGATTCCCCAGTCTCCTCCGTTTCGATGTCAGAGTTTCTCTGAACGGCTGTATGCCTTGTGTCATGGTCTGCTGATGGAGGCGGCCAGGACGCCGGCCATGCTCCAGAGGACTATTCGACTCACGCTCGCATTCCATAGAAAGGAGTGGGCCATGCTCTACTACGCACTGGTGTTTCTGGTGGTCGGTGTGATTGCCGGCGCCCTGAATCTTGCCGGGTGTCCGCGGTTGCGGTCCAGATTTCCTGGGTGTCTGTTCTTGGTCGGGATCGTGTTGGTCGCGATCCATGTGATCGCAGGGCGCTCCGCTCGGGTTACATGACCAAGGGCTGTCGGGATGTCCGACAGTGTTCCCGGCGTGATGATCTGACGTCACGGTAAAGCTGGGGTATCGATGTTCTACATAGGAGGATGATCGCGATGAATGCTGAACAACTCAAGGGAAAATGGACCCATTTCAAAGGCGATTTGAAACAGAAGTGGGGCAAGTTTACCGATGATGATTTGAAGCAGATTGAAGGGAACTACGAGAAATTTGTCGGCAAAGTTCAAGAACGGTATGCCGGGAAAAAGGTCGAACTGATGAAGTGGGCGGACGCAGTGGCATGAGAAGCCGGCCGCGCCGAAAGCCGTGGAGAAGAAGCCCCGCTGAGTGGATTCCACTCGCGAAAGACGTTTGACGAGACACTTTTACATTTCGGTTAAGGAGAAGACCATGAACACACGCTATATACTGACACTCTGCACGGCTTTGGTTATCGGTGGGGCACTCATCACCGGTTCGGCGTACGCGGTCAGCAAGGCCGACGAGAAGACGCCGATCACTGACACGTGGCTGACGTCGAAGACCAAGATTGCGCTGTTTGCCGATGCCCCGGATTAAGGGGAGCGAGATCAATGTCGAGACCTCACAGGGCTATGGTGATGATCCGTGGCAAGGTTGATTCCGACGCAGCGAAGCAGGCGGCGGAAGGGATCGCCAAAGGGATCGACGGCGTCAAGAGTGTGAAGAACGAGCTCCAAGTCGTTGCCCCTGCCAAACGCGAGGCGATCGATGACAAGGATGACGGCGATTACGACACAGGGTCAATGCGCAGATCGCGAAAGACTCCTCTCTGAAGGATGCGGGTATCCATGCCCAGACCAATGCGGGCGTGGTCTCGCTGAGCGGCGAAGTGTCGAGCCTGATGACCAGTGCCCAAGCGTCTTGGACCGCTTGGCAGGTGCCCGGCGTGAAGTCGGTGAAGAACGATCTGACGGTAAAGGAAAAAGCCTAAGGCTGTACTCCCAAGACACCCAGCTTTACGTCCGTCGATATCCGACCATCGTGGTGTCGACGGACGAGAAGGTTCGGTCAGAATGATTATCTTTGTCACCACCATGTTTTTGCTTCCGCTGGGAGCTCGTGGCCCTCTACCTCTATGCTGGTCCGGCGCGTTCACAAAGTCGGCTCCGACCTTGTGAGCGCTCAGCAGGCATCGGCTGCCTGACGTCCTTACGAACAATAGGACAGTGGGGATGACGGGAAGGACGGATCCTAGGGGACGGTTGAACGAGGAATCGTAACTGCTTGGACGCGCGATTCAAGGTCAGGTATGACTATCGAGCGCTAGGCGCAGGACGTCTCGCTCTTTCCTGCCTTGCTCTAGGAGGCGCCTCTTGCCAACCTATTCGGAGTCTTGCTAGTCGTGGAGGACGATACTCAGGAGGGAGCTGTGCACGTGCATCCCGCCGTTGTAGTCAATGAAGCCCAGTTTGCGGAACTTATTCATGAAGAAACTGACCCGTGACCGTGTGGTCCCGATCATCTCGGCGAGCATTTCCTGACTGACCTTCGCGATCACCGGCTCCGGCTTGCCTTCTTTCCCAAAGTGGGCCAGCAGCAGGAGGATCCGCGCCAGCCGCTTCTCGCTGGAATTGAAGAGTTGATCCACCAAATCCTCTTGGATGCGAATCGAGTGAGCCAGCAGATAGGACATAAACAGCTCGGCGAACGTGGGCTCCTCGTGCAGCACACGGATCATGGCGCCTTTGTCGATGCGCACGATACTGGAGTCTTCCAGGGCGGTCGCCGTCGCCGTCCGAACAGTCTGTCCGGCGAGGCAGGATTCTCCCAAAAAGCTGCCTCTGCTCCAGAATCGCGACGACGGCTTCTCTGCCCTGCTGCGAGACCACGGTCAACTTGACCCTGCCTCCCTGGATATAGAATACGGCGTCCGCCGCATCCCCTTGCGAATAGAGAACCTGCTTCTTGGGGGCGTCAGATTCGTTTTGCCGCTCCCCACTTTGCTGAGGAACGTCTGGGGATTGAACGCCGGGAGTTCGCTTGCGTGCCATGGACGTCCTCTACATCAACGCACTCCCGCGAAAACGACACTCCGTGCACCACAAGTACGCCTACACCAGTACTCGTGCAAATTCTGCTTTGATGATCCGATAGCAATCACAGGAAGACGCTTCAAGTCCCTTCCAGTCGAGTACGGTGATCTGGTTGCGACTGTGCTTTGATCAGGCCGGCCTTCTCGAGCGCGCCCGTGACAATGTTCACTCTGGCACGGCTCACGCCTAACATTCTCGATAGGAACTCCTGCGTGAAGACAAACACATCCACATTCGTTCGGCCATGCATCATGAGCAGCCATCGGGCATATCGCTCTTGTGCTGAATGTAAGCTGTTGCACCCCCTGAAAGAGCGATTTGCATGAGAAGAGCGTGAGTGTAGCGACGCAGGATGGTGTCGAAGAGTTCATCATTCTTCGCCGCCTCTTTAAAGTCTTTGACACTCATCCGCCGGGCCTCACCGGAGCCCTGCGTGATCCCACGGGCTACCGCCACATCTACTCCCAAAAAGGCCGGAATCCCAAGCACACCTTCTTTCCCCACGGTGGCAATTTCGACGGTCGCTCCATTGTTCATCTCCGCCATCATGGAAATGACACACGAGAGCGGGAAATACACCGAGGTGATGGGGCCCCGGGGTGATACAGAATGTCTCCCACTGAAAGTGAGACGAGTTGCGTTTTGGCGAAGAGCCGTTCTCTGCTTGTCTCTGGTAACGCAGCCAGCAGCCCATTGACGGACGAGTCGACCACAGCACCCTTAGACACAACTATCTCCTTTGTGGAGGCAGGTACAAGGCATTGTGCCACTATTCGCAATTAGATGCGGGGAACTCGTGGAAGTATCCATATCCCACATGAGCATGAGCCAGTCCTCGGCGCGAGGCGCATCCTACAAGAACACGCGCTCGCTGTCTGTCATCTACGTGACACTCCAGAAGGCGACCACGCGGACATTTCCTGAGAATGTGCGTATGTGAGGAGCGAACCCCATATTCCTCCTCGCACAGATCCTTTACTTCTTCTGTAGGAGGACGTCATTGTTATTTTGACTTGTGGTGCTTTCAATCACGCACTCACCGTTCTCGCACACGTTCGCTTTGGCCAGCTGCCTCTCCGCACAAGAATTCTTATCCTCGTGGCTCATGGCCTCACCGAGGCATTCGACGGCGCCGAATCCGGTGCTCCCGAGGAAGGTGTAGGCGAGGTAGAAGGTCTCCACCGACTGGTACGTTCTAGGCAGGTCGGGATAGTGGGCATCCCGTTGCGATGTGATGTACCTGAGGGCGATAGCATGGCGGTCATACACGCGCACGGTAAACGAGGCCGTCCCGCGGGTGATGTTCTCCGATCCCCGATCCTCGGTGGATCCCACGCCGCTGACGTAGTATTCATGCCCTGTCACGTTGAGCATGGCTCTGTCGCCGAGGATGAGACGGAACTCGAGGAGCCCTGCGTGGTGGCGCCGTAGTGATAGTCGCGTTCACCCGAGCCGGCCTTCGTGGACCAGGCATGCATCGACTACTGGATGCCCCTGACCAATTGAATAGCACAAAGGAATAGCATGGGACGAGACTCGGTCAGATTCATGCGAACCGGATCTCCAAACAGACATCCGCGGCTCCGTCACTTCTAAGCGGGCTTGGATGTGTTACTTCATGCCTTTCTGAGAGGTTTGATCAGAAATGTCTTTGTCAGATGTCACCAGGCTCTCCTTCTTGAGGTCCTCCGCAGCGATCGCTGCTCCACCCCCTGAGTCTTATCGACGTTTTGTTCCAGATCTTGGAGGGTGACGGGCTTGGGTTTCTCCTGTTTCATCCCCACCAATTCATCACTCCGTGTGCCTGGACCACTCCTGCCCGGGCTAACGGTTGCTCCATCCTGCTGAATCTCCATCGGCACATTGTCTTTAGGATTAGCCGAGGTCCCTGGCTGAACACCAAGAATCTCAGCCATGGCTCCCGTGGCCAGTAACAGGCTCACACACGCGACACCGCTCAATACGTGTATTCTGTTCATCACACACCCCCTTTGAAGGAAAGGCATCCGTGCATCATGCGTCGAATGCTCAGACAGTGAGAAGTCCTGCGTTGGTAGATAATTTTCCTACTACTCCCAACGCTAACATTTGCAGGATGTATAGACTGGTCAATAGTGCTCACAGCTTGCTGATTGTATGGGACCTCAACGCTGACCTAGCACCTCGATCATCATCTCTTGCTGACGGCTGACGAGCGCTGGCAGGCTACGGAAGAACGTAGGAGTAGAACGAGAACGCTATGTCGTGAACGGTGTGTGTTAGTGCAGTAGAGTTGGGTATGTGCGAGCAGGCCTTTCCAGAATCCTGCTAGTCGTGGAGGACGATACTGAGGAGGGGAACTGTGCACGTGGACGCCACCATTATAGTCCAAGAAGCCCAGCTTCCTGAACTTGTTCATGAAGAAACTCACCCGTGACCGTGTGGTGCCAATCATCTCGGCCAGCACTTCCTGACTGATCTTCGGAATGATCGCCTCCGACTTTGCCTTCCTTCCCGAAATGGGCCATTAACAGGAGTACCCGCGCCAGCCGCTTCTCGCTGGAGTTAAAGAGTTGATCCACCAAGTCCTCCTGGATGCGAATGTTGCGAGCCAGGAGATAGGCGAGGAACTGCTCGGAGAAAGCGGGCTCGTTGTGGAGAGCGTCGTTCATCGCCCGTTTGTCAATGCGTACGAGAGTGGAAGGCTCCAGAGAGGTCGCGGTGGTCATGTATACCAGCTGCCCGGCGAGGCATCCTTCTCCCAAAAGTTACCATGATCGAGAATCGCGATCACGGCTTCCTTGCCTTCTTGGGACACGGTCGAGAGCTTGATCTGGCCTTCATGGATATAGAAGACCGCGTGAGCCGCATCTCCTTGCGAAAAGACAATCTGCTTCTTGGGGAACGTGAGCGTAGCTTTTCCCTCGCTGACTTTTTCGAGAAAGGTCTTGGGATTGAATCGTGGGGTTGCTTGCGCGCCATCGGTAGACCTCCGCTCAAATGCGGAGTTGAACCTCCAGAAAGGACCGACCTAACCAGAATGATAATTCTAAGAAAAAAGGTTGGGGTTGTCAATCAGGAGGCGACCACGCGGACAGTGCTTGAGGAGGGGCGTCTGCGCTGAGCGAGTCCCACGTTCTCACCTCACGGACCCTTTATTTCTTCTGGGGAGGACGTCAGTGTTATTTTGAATGTTGGCCCTTTCAATCACGCACGCAGCGTTCTCACACACCGTCGCTTTTGCTTGCTGTCTCTCCGCACAAGACTTCTTATCCTCTTGGCTAATGGCATGACCGAGGCATTGCGCCAGCTGTTCCTGAGCTGACTTGAGACAGTCTGTGCAAGGGTTCTGTGCGTAGCCTGGAGCGCCAAGCAACAGGATTGAGAACAACGCGAACGCGAGTCTGACGTTCATGACAAGACCTCCTGTGATACGTGCCGAGGACGCATTTATCAGCCACGATCAACCAACTTGATGGCAGCTTGGATTTTGGCGAGGGCGTTCAACTCTTGTGTCATGTTCAGGCTTTGAGATTGTGCGAGATCCTGGGCACAGAACTGCAGAAGGGGGATCAACATGCGGCACTCATCCCGCAGATGTTGATCGAAGGTGAATCTCCGCAGGTTGGGCTCGACCATCCGACGGGCTTGATCTCCATACTGGGGATCGGCATGACCGAGCCGGCGCAGCGCCTCCACTTCCTGCTCCAACGCGTCCTCCAGTTTTTGATCAGTGCCAGAAGGAAGTCCAATCGTAGGCGGCCGTCAGTCCATTGGGTGGAGATGTGCGCATCGAGAGACGAATCGGGCACGACAGACCTGCGGAGTCGGGTCGCCTGTGGGACGATTCCGTCTCAACCATTCACGAACGATCCTCAATACATAATAGATCACAGTGCTGGCAGCGACAGCGCCCACCAACAAAAAGAGAACGGAGGTCATGCCCAGGTCTAGCATAGTGGTTGGCTCGTGACCGCGGCATTGCGTTCATGAGAGTGCCCGGTCAAATTCCTGCGTACAGCACAATTTCGACGCGTCGATTCTTTTGCCGCCCTTCTTCAGTCTCATTGGTCGCGATCGGGCGGATGTCCCCATACCATTCAACGATAAAACTCTGTGAATCCACTCCGTCCCCCTTTAGCACACCTACCGTTTGAGTCGCACGGGCTTTGGATAAGGCCAACCTCCTCGAAATACTGGTTGGAGCCATCAGAGGCCGAGGCCTTGTCGGCGTGCCCAACCACTCGGATTTCCTTGAGAGAAGCCGTCTTAAAGAGCACTCCCATCTGCCGCAACACGTCGATAGCATCTGGCTTGATCTCATGACTCCCGGCATCGAAGAGCAGTCGTTCTGCAATCACGACGGTGAGATGGTCGTTGGTCCGTTGCATCCTGACGTCACCATCGCGCAATGCTGTGTGAAGCACCCGCTCCAACTCATTCTGCATCTGCCTCAGCCGTTGCTCAGCACTGTCTGCACAGCCGATCACCAAAGCCAGGCTCATCAGGACACTTGCAAGGAACGTTACGGTCTGCACGGTCTGTCCCATCCAGTTCTCACGCGTGTCAACGAACCGATCCTGCACCGACACATCCAGGACGAAAACCGACCATATCCCGCGACAAGCCGTCGATCCGCAGCGCTGACGCATCTTACTGGCAGCTCCCGATAGATCAGCAATCCAATGCCGCCGGCTAGCGCCAACTCCCACAAGGGGCGTCAGTGGAATGGTTTGCTTTGTGTCGACCGTGGCTTGGCGAGGGCCGAGATCGATCACCGTTATCACGAGTCGTATAGCTGGATGCCTTGGTAGGTGAACGCCATGACGCCGAGCACGAGTGAAGTGACGATGCCGAGAATCGTTGCTGCTTCATGATCGTGTCCTTTCGCGTGAGGCCACATAACTTGCTTGCACGACACCAGTCCAGACCCACCTGACGGGGCACCGCGCGAGGGTTGAAGAGTCGCATCAGTCACTCAGCGCGTCGGCGGCTGAACCAGGCTAAACGAAACAAGGCGTTTGCCCTGGCCGATCATCCGTGACGTTACGATCCGCCGTCAGGCCGTCTTCTCGCCAGACAGCCGCTCACGCTCCCGATGCATGGCGGTGCGCCCGGCCTCGACCGCCTCGGCCAAGACCATCTTTTTCTCCTGGACGAACTCGTGTCCCTTGTCCACCGCCTGGTCCATGAGATCGGTGGCCTTATCGGCCAGCTCATGGACATGTTCTTCGGCTCGCCGCGCATACCCGCGCACCTGCTCCCGTGATTCACGACCCGACTGTGGCGCCAGCAACAGCGCCACCGCGGCGCCTGCCAACCCTCCGGTCAGAAATGCCAATCCCACCGCTCCCAGTGAACATCCTCTGTCATTTTCCATTGACCGTCCCTCCTTCTCGCTGAATGTGTGTCTTGACGATGCCCGTCGTGGCCCTGAACCCCGCCACTATGCTGGCCAGGTTGACCAGGAACGATCGGCTCCTACCCTGTACCGTCTCATGGACCCGTTGCACGGTGTCGCCCAGTGCCCCGCTGCATGCAACAGCACCGCCGCATGCTCGACCCCACCCCGCGCATGCTCCACGAGCATGTTCAGATTCTCCGTCGCCGCCCGCATCTCTTTGAGCAACAACGGCAGCTCGGCGTTCATGCGGACCAATAGGTATTCCGATTCCGCCACCGGTTTCCTGAGTTGTATCAACAGAGGAACCAGCAAGCCGACCAGCACCGCAAACGCTCCTGCCCCCACACAGAGGGCGATCTCGACAATCATACAGACTCCTCTTCCGCTATCAGACTCCCGCTAGACCAGCAGGTCTTCCCCGCGCATCTTATCGAAGGATCCCGAAGGCCCAGAGGACGACAATCAACGTGAACGGCACGCCGAGCAGCCAGAGAATGAACCCTTTCCCCATGATGCCCTCTCTTTCTCTGCCAATTAACAACCTCGATCACGAGCATGCGCTTACGGACCCAGCTCCTTCAGGAGGCTGGCCAGGTCCTCGGCATGCTCTTCTTCTTGCGCAAGAATCCCCTCTAAAACTTTGCGAGTCGTGGGATCATCCGTGCCGACATAGGTGATCATTTCACGATAGCTGTCGATCGCAATCCGTTCGGCAATCAGGTCTTCCGTGATCATCTCCACCAAGGACGCTGCCTTCGACATATTCCGAGTGGCTCCGGCTCAGCAGCCCTTCCGGGGACAGATTCGGCTCTCCCCCAGTTGGACAATGCGTTCGGCCAATTGATCGGCATGGACTTGTTCCTCGGTGGCATGCTGGAGAAACTCGCCCTTCACGCTGAGGGAACTGAGCCCGGTGGCCATGAAGTAATGGCGCTTATAGCGCAGGACGCACACGATTTCTGTGGCGAGGGCTTCATTGAGCAGCGTGATCACCGTCTCCGCTTTGGCCTTGTATCCCGCTGTCATGGCGCCGTCCTCAATCCCTTGGCGCGCTCGAGTCCGGAGCGTCTTGACATCGGTCAGACCGATGGCTTCTTTGATGATGCCCTCCTGTCGGGGCGTGCGCGGCGCTGTTGTTTCAGATGGCACTGATATCGATGTGGCTGCTTTCACGATGTCCTCCAGTCGGGGAGTGCCCCGGTTTCTATTGTGTTGATCACGAGTCGCCCCAGGCGTTCCTCTCATCCTCAGGCTGCTTTCACCAAAGCCGGCGCGCCGAGCTGTAGCCGCTTCTCCACGGCCTTCCAAGCGATGTTGGCGAAGAACGCCTCGATGTAGGACGCTCGCTCTGCAGGTTTGTAATCAAGCAGATACGCGTGTTCCCATACATCCATAACGAGGAGCGGAATGAACCCCGCCACATGCCCATGTTCATGGAGACTGATCCAGTGATTGGAAAGACGGCGGCTCGCTGGGTTCAGGGAGCACACAGCCCAACCCACGCCTCGCATCTTCCCACGCTGGAAAAATCCAATTTCCACATGTCATAGCTGCCGAAACTGTCTTCGGTCGCTTTCACAAATGCCGAGCCTCGATCGGGCTTCGTGGCTCCGCCATTCTGTAGATTCTCAAAGTAATATTCGTGCAAGACCATCCCGTTGTATTCAAACCCTAAGCGGCGTGTCAGCTCCGAATAGGCCGGCATTTCTTCGTGATCGATCCGTCCATCTTTGAGCATCTCGCCAATCTGGGTCGTGAGCTGGTTCGTGGCCTGCACATATCCCTCATAGAGCTTGATGATGCATCTCGAGCGTACGGTCGGAAATGCCGACCAGCCCGCGTAAGTCGAATGGCCTGACGTTGTAGGAATCTCCCATTTTCATGTGCCGTCTCCTGTGTCCGTTTGATGGTTCAGAATGTCTACCGCCATTTCTCTATATGCGTCCCTCTGTAGTCGGTCTGTGTAAACGGCTTCTCCCTCATAACATTAAAGAACGCGGAGAAAGGCCACTAGGTCCTCTTTCTCGTCCGTCGTCAACTGGGTTCCTAACACGAGGTTGAAGAACTCCACGGTATCTTCCAACGTCAGCAACCGCCCATCGTGCAGGTAGGGTGGCGAATCCTTGATGCCCCGTAAAGGAAACGTCTTGATGGGACCATCCGCGCTCGCCATGCGTCCATTGATCATTCCGCGGCGTGTAGAAGCGCTCCACTTTCAGATTGTGCATGGAATTGTCCGTGTAATACGGCGGTTGATGGCACCCCGCGCATGTCGCTTTGCCGAAGAACAGGTCCTGCCCGTGCCTCTCAGCCGCCGGTGGCTTTTTTGAGGTTCACCTTGCCGTCAATCCCCAGCTTGGGGGCTGGCGGAAAGTCCAGAAGCTCCTGGAACTCTGCCATGAAATGCACCTGGCTTCCCCGGTCGAGAATATTGGCTCCCTTTTTTGTTCCAATCACATGGTCGCCGTCGAAGTAGGCGCCCCGCTGCTCAAACTCTGTGAAATCCTCCACGCTCTTGAGCGCCCGTTGCGAGCCGAAGAGCCGCTGGATGTACAAGCCGCGCAACGTGGGGGTATCAATCCGATGACGGAACTCCTGCGGGCGGACATCTCCGGCCAAGTGAGTACTGGCGTTCGTGTGGCCGTTCGCATGACAGTCGAAGCAGGTGACGCCACGGCTTGGACGCAGGGTGCGTCGGTCTTCCGTCTGATTGAACTGCTGCTGCGGGAACGTCGTGACGAGCAGCCGCACGCCCTCGAGCTGCTTCGGATTCAGCATCCCGTTGAACAATTCATAATAGTTGTCGAGGGTCACGAGTTTGCCTTGGGATACGTCACCGAGATCAGGCCGTGTCGTCAGGTAGACGGGAGGCGGAAACTCCGGTAAGAAATGAGACGGCAGATCGAACGTCCAGGTCGAAGCGCGTGAGATCACGGCCCTCCTGTTTCTGGATCTCCTCGATATGAAACTTAGGGAACACCATCCCGCCTTCGGGGTGGTTGGGATGCGGGAGCGGAAAGAATCCAGGCGGAAATGAATCCGTCTCCCGGATCTCGTCGGGACTCATGGCCTGAAGTGCTTCCCAGGTCACTCCGTGGGGAAGTGTGACGCGTACCCCTTCCTGGATCGATTTACCGCGGGACATCGTGACATAGTTGGCCGGACGGTTGGCGAGGTCGTACCGATCTTCGAGTCAACTCCATCTGCCGCTTCATGACCTCGGGCTTGGCGGCTTTCATGCGAACGATGACATCGGCCACGTCCTCTTTGAGATCAACGGGCGCATAGCTCGTCCCCTTCTGTGAGACCTGCTTGTGCGTTCGATGTCTTTTCCGTGGACTTACCAGAAACGGTCATCGGCACCGTAGCGAGCGTGGCTCCAACAACCAGCGCGGTGCAGAGTGTGATGAGATAGCGAGCCTTCATGATCCCCCTTCTAGGCCGGTTACGTCCCCACCATGTGAAGCTCATGCTGAAGCTAACGATTCCAGCGTGTGTAGTCCGGTCACAATGGCTCAGATGCTCAGAATCCTTTTCCAAAATCCCGGCTGTCCGGTCAGTTCTGACTAGGCCCGCATCAGCCACATCAGCGCGGCCGCCATGAGATGCAGGGTTGGTTCAGAGGCATGGCCGTGTTTTTCCACTTGTCTTATGTCTTTTCCTTCACGGTGAGATCGTTCTTCACGGATTTCACGCCGGGGACTTGCCGGGTCGTCCAGGACGCTTGGGCACTGGTCGTGATGTCCGGAACCTCACCAGTCAGCGAGACGACTCCCGCATTGGTATGAACATTGATATCGGCATCCTTGAGACGCGAGTCCTTCATCAGAGTCGAATCCTTCGCGATGTGCTCCTTGACACGTGCCGTAATGGCCTCATCCTTCTCCTCCTCCGCCTCGCGCGCTGAAGGGGGAACCACCTCTAGGTCGTTCTTCACCGTCTTGACGCCATCGAGCCCTGCGGTGATCCCCTCCGCCGCACGCTTCGCCGCGTCGGAATCGACCTTCCCTCGGAGCATCACCCGTCCCTCTGTGGTCTCGACTTCGATCTGCCTTCCTTTGACCCGGGAATCGGCAGCGAGGGCGATCTTGGTTTTCGCCGTCAGCCACGAATCGTTCACCAGCGTCTTTTCCTTGGATATGTCAACGGCGGTGGCCGGCACTGCGGTGAGTGCCGCTCCGACAACCAGAGCAACGCAGAGCGTGAGCAAATAATGTGTCTTCATCGTCTTCTCCTTAAGTGAAATATGACCATATTCGGTAATCCGTATCTTCTTGATGATTTCCCCTCTGCGCATCATGTCCATCGCGGCTTCCGGCTGAGCCCGTTGCTGCCACTGATCCGCCCATTTCATGAGTTCGTCCTTGTTCTCGCCATATCGCTCCCGGACCAAGCTGGCACAGTTACGACCGTACCGTTCCTGAAGCATGTCGATAAACTTGTCGTAGCTCCGTTCGTTTTCCTGCAAGTCATTTTTCATGAACTTGCCCCCATTGCTGTTTCAGCTTGCCCTTGAACTGCATCCATTTCCCTTTGAGTTGATCCGTATGCATGGCTCCCACTTCCTGTGCGTGATGGCCCTCACTGTTCGTATCGATACAGCCGCGTCATCCATAATCTCCTCCGCACTTCCCAGTATGTGCGAGAAGACCGGCAGCGGTCTGATCATAATTGCTCAGCTTGGGAGAATTAATGAGGGATGGGCCCCTGGGCAATCGGTGTCGTATCTGCAGCGCTATTTCAACGATGAGAACCCGTCGCGACATTGCGCCTCGGCTGTGGATCTGGTCACTGCCGAGTCACAATCGAGGTCAAGACGCCCCCTCTCGTCTCGGTCCCGGCTTAGGGACTCGTCGCCTCAAAGTTAGAAAATTTCCGTGGCCTGGTCAAAATTGCTCAGATTGCAAGACTCCAAAGAGCGTACCGTTCCATGTATGCGTGTATTACATCTAACCGAGGAGGCTCCCAATGGTATCTATTCCAAAGTCGTCGGTGTCCTGTCGTGTGGTTTCTTGCTGTGCCCTCGGGCTGTCCAACGCGGCGCAGGCAGAGCATGCGCCTGCGCCATCAGATCGTTATGAAAACTGATAGCCATAACTGATCGGCAAGGCTTTCAATCTGATGATGACAAGCAAAAGAACGTGGACCATGAGAAGGGAAGTAACAGCGCGAAAGACGCTAAGACGATCAAGGGCGAACTGTCCCGCGTCGAAGACGGGAACTATTTCGTCAAGGTGAAGGACGGCAAGGAAGTACGTTTGCATACAGATAAAACGACCCAGATGACGGGAGAAATCAAGAAGGGTGATCGTATTGAGGCGCAGGTGAACACAAAGAATCACGCGCTGTCGATTCGCTCGGCTCAATGAGCTGATGCCGGTCACGGAAATGAAACCCGGTCGCTGATTCGCTCTGCCAAGGGCAGATGATGGCAGAAGTCATTGTGCTCAGCGAACGCCTGCAGGGCACTACGTCGTATGGGCAGCGCTTGCCGATTATTCGAGCAACGGGAACTCACAAAACAATCTCTACTCTCCCATGACATAGACAAGGAGAGTGGAGTACACATGATCGGTCACACGAATGCTCCTGACCGCGTATGGTCGATCGTCTTGGCAGGGAGTCAGGGATATGCCCCTCTCCTTCTTCTCGCCTGCGTGTTGCTCGCAGCAGCTTGCGCTAAGCCGGCGGTTCATCGAGCTGTTCCCACGGATTCCCTTCCTCCATCGATGGCGTGTCAGGCCGGAGACTGCCATGTCCTCGCCGGTGAGTGGGAATATGTTGACGGCGCCGCTGTTCGGCTGACACTCGACGAGCAGGGCAATGGTCATTACGATTGGAAAGACGGGCGATTCGAGACACACACGCTCATCGATCATACCTGGCAGGGCATGTGGTTTCAGAAGGAGAATGACCGAGAGTGGTGGATTTACAGTCGAGTTCTCGCCGGATTTTCAGAAGGGGAGGGACGCTGGTGGGTCAGCCGCATCGGAGCCGATCGATGCAGCTCACGCATAAGGGCGGAACGTTTCATCTCTCCAGGAAGATCGCTCTTATGAACCATAGCGATACTCCACCGGCACCGTGAGAAACTTCTCGCGCGGAAGTCGGACGGGAGTGCCCGCTCGCTCCTGAGGTCGAAAGTGGTATCCACGATCATTCCGCAGTGACCGACGGAGCGAATTCGCAGAATAGTATGTCCACATGTCTATCTCAGTCGTCTGCTTGTTCGACACCATGGCCTCGCGCGCCGGTTCGATCAGAATACGCCTAATCAGCCCGGGCTGATTTCTGGCCCGAGAGTTTATCGAACGCGCTGGGTCGCTTGCGGGCGAAAGGGCCCTGTGCCTGCAGGAAACGAGCTCTACGGGTTGCAAAGACTGTCTCTCTCGCGCTGACAATCACGGGCACTCCCAGAAGCCATAGCGTTTTTGTTCCAAGCTCTGCCGCCGCTCGATCACGTGTTTCGTCAGTCGGTCCCAATCCACGTCTGCCTTCTCCGCTTGGAGAAACATCTTCCCTTCCTCCTCTTTTGATATGGTGCGTGACGTGTTCGCTCAGGACCGTAAACTTGGCGTTGTACCTTTCGTCCTCGGGATTAATTTCCTTGAGCTCGTTGATCAGCAAGTGAACGACATGGTGTTCCGCGAGAGACTCGTCCGTCAGACCGTGCTCGCTCCACGTGTTCCTGCCAGGCAGGGTAAATCAGCTCTTCCTCGAGTGTTGCGTGAACCTCCAAGGCTGCGATAGCCGCCGTCACGATGTTCCGTTTCTCGCTTTTTATTCGTCGTTTTGCCAAACTGGTCAAACAGCTCTTTGAGCTTTTGATGGTCTTCTCGGAGCATCAACGTGATGAAGGTCCCCCTGGCATCGATCGCGTTTTCGTGATTCGCCATACATCCTCCTCATGTGTGGTTCGCGTTACGCCTGTCGTGCTGAAACGTCCGACCCTTGTATTGACCTAAGTAGGGGAGGAACGTCAATTCGTGGCGCCGGCCAATTTGACCACAGGCTTCGTTCGAAGCTCTCTCCGATCTGCTGCAAGTCATCATTGATAAACTTTGCCTCACGGTTGGTTGAGGCCGTCTTTGAACTGCATCCACTTCTCCTTGAGTTGATCCGTATTCATGATGTCTCTCTTCTGTGTGAGATCGTCAGGGCTCTTGTTATATCGATCTGGCCTTGTCATCTCCAAAGTTTCCCCGTTACCTCCCTGCGAGTCACAGTTATGACTAGATGACCAGCAGCGGTCTGGTCAGAATTGCTCAGATGGCAAGAATCGGTTCGGCAACGGCGCGGTGGTGCTCTCCATGCTTGTACGACTGGAATTGGTTTCTGGGCCGAACTCTTTCAACTGGCTGGCGGGATCTTCACGCTCCTCTAAGTCGTCGGGCGGGCCCTCTCAAATACTTGAAAGCACTGGACACTTCCATCTTGCTTTGATAGCGTGCGGCATTAATGGCGCTCTTGATTCAGACAGAGCGCAGCGCGGACCCTCTCCCTCTTACTGTGTCAGTCGCTCCCTCGCGTAGCCATGGCTTCCCTAGCCTCAGTGATGTTCTTCATGTCACTCCTGCTGCTGGTTTCCACTCCCGACATGGCGTTGTCGTATACCCAGGGCGATCTCTATCGCCAGGCCAAGGCGTCGACCGTGTTGATTGTCGGGATTAACGATGAATCCAATGCCCTCTCGTTCGGCAGCGGTGTGTTCATCTCGGAGCAGGGCGTGGTCCTGACCAATGCCCACGTGGTGGAAGATTCCACCCGACTCTTTGTCTATATCCGCAATCAAGCCATCGATTCCGGGGCAACTGTACTCGCGATCGACTCAGACCTCGATCTCGCCGCACTCCGCATCCACACGGACCTTCCGGTTCCGTTCCTTCCGTTGGCGGCAGAGATTCCTGACGAAGGCACGCCGACGATCGCGGTTGGATATCCGCGTGTATCAGATGTCTTACATATGGGATTGACGTTGCATGCGTCGGTCATTCCGATGACGATTACCGGTGCGGCCATGGGACGGTCCAGAACGGCAGGGTCGCCGGTTCCCTTCGTGCAAACCGTGGGGATGCTGAACGCCGGGAGTAGTGGGGGCCGCTGGTGGACAGCGAAACCGGTGAGCTCGCTGGGCTGGTCGTACATACCGTGCCCTATTTGGAACAGGTCAAGAATGATCGAGGCGAGCGGCTGGGCACGGCCATGATGCGAGCCGGCCTCAGTTATTCCATCCCCGTGTCTCGGCTGCGCGACTGGTTGCAGAAGAATCGCATTCCCTTTCCGACGAAGCAGACTGCGTGAGGGTGCTCTCAGCCCACCGGAGAAGGAACGCCCAATCTCGTGCATTCCTGACGACCGCGCACCTCCTTCATCTGATGGCGGCGGTCCTGCACCAGGATCGCGATCTCCTGGATCTCGCCATTCAACACTATGAATCGGCCCTGCTACTCGAACCGGAACGGCCTGACGTGTTACGGAATCTTGGGCTCGCGTTCGCGGCGACGGGGGAGACGGACCGGGCACGAGTGACGTATGAGCGGGCCTTTGCCCACACACCGAGCGATCCCGTACTCTTAAAGAATATGGGCGAACTCAGGTATCGCATGCGCGACACCCAGGGCGCGGCGGAATTGTATCGGGCGGCCATTCGGCAAGACGCCTGTTTGGTGAGCGCCTCCTTCGGGCTGGGGACGGTGCTACAGGCACAAGGTCACGTGGAGGAAGCGCAGCAGGTCCTCAGGCGTGCAGCAGCCTGTCCGTCGGCTTCGTCCGAGACGGCCTATCATGTAGGCCTCGCGTTGAGCAACAGGGGCTAGGACGCGATGCATTACAAGTATGGGAGGATTTTCTTGGGCAAGCCTCACAGTGCCTCGGTCAACGAGCGGCCCATACTCAATAAGATTCGGCAACGAATCACCCAACTTCGTGCTCAACTCACGCCGCAGGACCGAGGGATCAATGTGGCACCCGGTATCCTCAAGCGCACAATCTTCCGTGCCCAAAGACGCCAACTAAATTCCCGCTCACCTCGTTCGTCTCATTCCCAGCCCAGGGATTCGTCGCCAAACAATTAGGAAATTTCCGCGAGTCTGGTTAAATTTGCTCAGAGAGCATGACCCGAAAAGCGTACCGTTACCTGAATGTGTGTTTTCACATCTAACCGAGGAGGCTCCCATGGTATCTATTCCCAAAATCGTCGGTCTCATGTCGTTTGGTTTGCTTGCTGTGCCTTGGCCTGTCCAACGCGGCGTCGGCTGCAGACGGCATGAAAGCGGGCCAACCTGAGAGGCAAGGCGGTCAAGCTGGTCTGAGGGGCGAGCAAGATAAGCTGAAGGGCGGCCACATGATTACGGGCGAAGTGTTGCGCGTTGAAGGCGAGAACTATTTCGTCAAGGGGCAGGACGGGAAGGAAGTGCGTTTGCATACCGACGACACCACCCAGAAGACCGGAAACATTCGCCAAGGAGATCGTATCGAGGCAGACGTGAACGACCAGAATCACGCGCTGTCGATTCGCTCGGCCCGAGGAACTGAGAAGTAATTGTCTTAGTGAACGCCGGCAATTCGCTACGCCATAGGGTAGCGGCCTGCCGATGTTTCGAGCAACGGATCACAAAACAAGTCTATGGTCACTATGCTTGGACAAGGACGGGCGATTCCAGACAGTCACACGCTACGCTCATCGATCATATCTGGCAGGGCATGCGGTTTCAGAAGGAGAATGACCGAGAGGGTGGATTTACAGTCGAGTTTTCACCAGATTTGTCAGAAGGGAGGGACGCTGGTGGGTGAGCTGCATCGGATCGACCAGACAGCCACGCAAAAGTCGGGACGTTTCATCTCTCCAAGAAGACCGCCAGTATAAACCAGCAGCGAGACTTCACCGGCACCGTGAGCAGTTTCTCCCGCCATGGCCGATGATCGGCAGGAGCCTTTGGAGGGAGCGTCAGGCCGATTATTCAGCGCTGGTTAGGCTGACATAGTCTTGTGCCTTCGTGGGTAGCGTAAAGTCACCGTGATCGTTCGATTGCACTCGTGGGAAGCATGGCTGCAGTATGGCTACTTCCGCAGGTTCTTCCTAGCCGGCCCGTGAGTTATGGCTTGAGTCGTGTGACCGAGAGAGTATGGCCTTCGAATGAAATCTTAGCTTCGATCTTGTCCCCTGGGTTGACCCTGTTCAAGACTTTGGTGTCATCGCGGAGCTCGAGACGCAACTCTTTGCCGGCTTGATCTGTAATGACATATGATTTTGTCCACGATATCGAGCGTGTCCTGGCCTTGGGGATCCTTGGCCATATGAAATTCCCTTCGACCTGAGACACTTCGCCTATCACAATCATGGAAGGCGACTGGGCTTCTGCCCGAGTTCCCAGAACGGCTACGAGACCGACACTAACAATGGCCATGACAAGACTGAACGACTTTAGGGCCTTCATATGGACCTCCGTCTGAGGCTGGAAAAGCCTTCTTCGGTCCCGTCCACCCGGAAACTAATCTGGTTTACGCACTTTGAGCATCCTGCAGGGGCCTCTCCTCTTCTCCTGCTCCACTGAGTTCGTCGCAGGCAGACTTGCAGACCAACGAAGTACTGCTGTGCCAAAATGGTTGTTCCGCAGCCTTCTAGGTATGGATTGGGCCAGCCTTGAGGACTGGCCCAATCGCTGTGCCTGCACCTCTCCGTTCGTATCTCCGAACCTACATCTTCGGCGTGGCTTGCTTAATCGACGATGCATGGCCCTTATCCGTGGCTTGGGCCTCGATCTTGTCACCCGCCTTGAAGGTGCCGTCCAGCTGAGAGGTCTTGTCCACATGCAGACGGGACTTCCTTGCCGGCCGTATCATTCACCACGTAAAACTCCCCATCGATCTTCAGCAGGTCCCCCTTGACCGTCTGGGTGCTTGGCGCGGCCATGTCGTCAGCCGCGTAGGAGTAGGGATGCCATTCCGACACCGATGATCACTGCGAGGACATGAATGGACCGATGAGCTTCTTCATGACGGAACCTCCTTGTATGTGATGATGTGCATGCGATTGCACTGACGCATTCGTTTGAACCGAAACGAGCGAAGGCTTCCGGCCTTAGGCCTTTTCCTTCACCGTGAGATCGTTCTTCACCGACTTCACGCCCGCCACAAACCAAGCAGTCCAGGACGCATTGGCACTGGTCATGAGGTCTTTGACCTCGCCGGTCAGCGAGACGACCCCTGCATTGGTCTGAACGGCAATATCGGCTTTCTTCAGATTTGAATCCTTCGCGATCTTCTGTTGGACGCGTGTCGTAATGGCTTCATCCTTCTCCTCCACCGCCTCGTGTTTGGACGGAGCCACGACCACTGAGGTCGTTCTTCACCGATCTTGACGCCGTCGAGCATTTTGGTGATCTCTTCCGCCGCCTGCTTGGCCGCATCGGAATCGACCTTGCCGCGAAGCATCACGACGTTCTTCGTGGTCACGACATCGATTTGCCGCCCTTTGACTCGACCATCGGCAGCGAGGGCGATCTTGGTTTTCGCCGTGAGCCACGCGTCGTTGATCGGGGTCTTCTCGTCGGCCTGGCCAACCGCGTTGCGCCGATCCGGCGATGAGAGCCCCACCGATAACCAGAGCCGTGCAGAGTGTCAGTACATAACGTGTGTGCATGATTGTCTCCTTATTTGACGTGCAGGTCTTACAGGATTGCGACCGTCATGAGAGATACTGTGACTTCCAGTGCAAATCCCATGATGGATAGTATGAACGCTAGGCTGTGCATGTCTGCTCCTTCTTGGCTGCTTGTTGGGATATAGCCTGATTGATATATGAAATAGCTCAGTGAGGCATCGCTCCCTTCTTAACTTCCCAACGTTTCGTCAGTACGTCTTTCCCTTCGTGGCTTCTGGCACCGACTGCTGATGCCACTGGTCGGCCCACTTCATGAGCTCATCCTTTTGATCGCCGTACCGCTCCTGGGCTTTGCCGAGAAACTTGTCGTAATTCCCTTCGATCTGTTGCAAGTCATCATCGGTAAACTTGCCATACTTCTGTTTCAGTTCACCTTTGAACTGCATCCATTTCCCTTTGAGTTGATTCGCGTTCATGATGTCTGCCTCCACGGTTAGGTGCGATGTCTCAGTGTTCCTATCGATCTAGTCCTGTCTTCCCCAATCATCCATTCACTGGCCATTATATGGGTAGAAGACCGGCAACGATCTGATCAATACTGCTCAGAAACAAAAATTAATTCGGTAGGAGCTTGTCGCCGCCTTCGCGTCCGATCACCAGTAATAAGAAAACCTAGCCGTGGGGGACGATGTCGAGGAGAGATCTGTAAATGTACCACCCGCTGTTGTAGTCAATAAGACCCAGTTCGCCAGTGTGAAAGAAGAAGCCCTGCCGTTGCCGGAGAGGCTCGACTGGCGATGCGGGTCGCAGAGAGGAGACTTGTGCGCCGCGATGCTCATGTATCTATCCACCGGCGGGCAATGGCCTAGCGGTATTGAGCACTGGGTCTGTTCGCCATAGATCGTGGCGCGTGAAGCGCGAGACATGCGAGAAAGGCGCGACGAGCGCGACACGTGCGCGGCCATCTAGGTTCTCGCGTGCCGCAGAAAAGTTTTTCCGCAGTCTATTAAATCCGACCAGTCACCAGCAGAACGACCAAGACCAAGAGGACCACACTTAGCCCGCCGCTGGGGCCGTAACCCCAGCTCGCACTGTAAGGCCAAGTAGGCAACGCGCCAATAAGGAATAGGATCAGGATGATGAGGAGTATGGTGCCCATATGTCACCTCCGTGTCAAGAATGTTTTGACCTAGTACAATGCACTCAACCGTTAACCATGCTCTACCTGACAGCGTCATCTCTTGTAGGCTGCTCATAGTTCCTCACCGTATGGACTCGGGATACTGTGTCTATCGGCCTCACCGAAACGGCAGTCCTGACACTCAGGCATCGAAGGACATTCGCATTGGAGTTGGCATCTATTCTGCGCTGAGCACGAGACGCGGTCTGGTCGTATATTGCTCAGTTCGGAAGAATTGCCGATGCACCATCAGACGTTACCGTTCACTGCCTAGCAGAGGATGCAGGTGGGAGGGATCATTGTTGATAGAGCGCGCGTCCTTCTTCTTCAGATAGCACGCCGTTTTTGAATGAGCATCTGAATTAATTTGTCGGCGGGGGTCTCGGCCGGAGGCGATGGCGACGACGCGTTCCTTCGGTGCCTCCAGCAATACATACATGGGAAGTCAGGCCCACCCTGCCGCGCGGTCAAGGCTTCCGAGCTGAGCCATATTGACAGACCATGATCTATCTTACAGGCAGAATGGTGCTGTCTCTGTGACGTTGCCCTGAAAAACCGGGCACCACCCGTTATCCAGTTCCAACCTGAATCTTCACGACCTGAAGGGAGCCGCATGTTCATTCATCCTGACCAACGGGCGCCGATCGCCCGTCTTCTGCAATTTCTTCGAGACGGAGAGTATCTCGCCAGCGACTGTGCCCGCGCGCAGGCCCAGCTCGCGCCGGACCCGGGCATGCGCCGGTTTCTCCGAAGCCAGGCCCGGCAAGAGTCCTATCATGCGATCGTCTTTCAAGCGAACATTGCCCGGCTGGCCCCACGCCACTTGGGCTCCTTGCCCTTGCTGCCGCCTGATGGGGCGGTATCGCGCGTTGATTGAAGAGCGCCATCGTCGGAGAGATCTTCGCCGAAACTCTGATGGCGGAACCGTCATCCCTCGAAGGGCTGGGTGAAGCGATCCTCGTGCGCATCGAGGAGGGACTGGCCAAGCGGAACGCCCCTTTCTGAGGCGTCATGCGGCGCATGTTGTGCAACAAGAAGAAGCGCACCACGGCTTCGGGTGCCGCACGTTGGACCGGATGTTTGCGGCCGGGGTCACCTCACCGGAAGTTCTCTGGGACCGTGGACGAGGAATAGTCTCAGCGCTGACGCACGCGATGGTCGCCACGCTGGGCGGACCTGTTCACGTCCATCGAGGAAGACGCGACGGCCTGGGCCGCCGATGTCGGGCGGTATGTGCCGAAGTGGCTGAATCCCGATGTGCAACGACGAGTAAGACGCTGTCCCAGACGTTTCAGCATCTCCCGTTGCAGTGGCGTGACGGCGACGTCATCGTCTAGATGACGAAGTCGGGATCTCAGGCGCGAGATCGCCCGGGCGATGTCAGTGAACCCATCTTTAACTTTCCACTGATGAGTCGAGGTACACCATCAAACGGTCTGTTGTCTCCTCACCGCTGGTCGTGCCGTTGGAATCTTGCAGCGATCCGGCTCTCGCCGGTGGCAAAGCGGCGGGACTCGCCGGGCTGATGGCAAAGGGATTCCGGGTTCCTCCAGGCTTCTGTGTGACGACTCAGGTGTATCGTGACACGTTGCAAGCCGGCGGGCTGAATTCGTTGGATCGCTGGAATCGTGCCAGGACGCACGCCGGAGGCTCAGCGTGAGCCGTTGCTTGCGGACTGCCGGAGGACTGTGGCGTCGCTGGTGCTGCCTCGGGCCGTGCTCGAACTCGGTTGACATAGCACTCGCCAAGCTGGAAAAAGAATTCGCAACGGAAGACAGGACACGACCGGCGGCATGTTGTGGGCTGTGCGATCCTCCGCCTCCGATGAAGACGCGACCGGACGCGACGTTTGGAGGCATCTATCGGACTGGTGTTTGGGGTGTCGCGCGGCTCGATCGCAGCGGCGATCCTCGACTGTTGGGCCTCGCCAGTGGACAGCCGTTGCCTTTCACGTATCGGGAACGTGTGCCGAAGCCTCGTGTCCGCTCCCCGCCATGGCGGTCATCCTGCAGCCGTCCTCGTTCGCGCGCAGCCGGAGTCGCCTACTCCCGGCACCCAATCTCCGGTCGGGCCGACCAGGTCATGATCAATGCCGTGTTCGGGCTGGCCGAGCCGCTGGTGAGCGGTTTGGTGAGGCCGGATCAGTATATCGTGGAGATCGGAAGCGATCCGGCATTCCCTGAAGGTGATCCAGCGTGACATTGCCGAGAAGACGAAGGTCAGGGTCGCCATGCCGTGGGGTCTGACGGATCAGCCCTTGCCCGAAAGAGATCAAGAGAAGATCCGTGCTGGAGGAGCGTGAAGTCCTCAGCATTGGCGAGGCTGGTGAAGGAGGTGGAGTGCGCGGTCGGGAAGCCCGTGGATGTCGAGTGGGCGGACGATACGCAAGGGCTCTGGCTCTTGCAGGCCAGGCCGATTCCTGAACGAGACGCGCTGCCGGACTCCACGGCGACCGTCTGGTCTCGGGCGAACTTCAAGGAGACGCTGCCGGAGCTGCCGAGCCCGCTCGGCCTCTCGCTCCTGGAAGGGTTTATGGAGACGCACATCGTGCGCTGCTATCGCGAGTTGGGATGCCGCATCCCGCCTGGAGTGTCGTCGGTCAGAGTGATCCGGAGGTCGCCCGTTCATCAACGTGACCTTATTTCAGTCGGTCATGGCGCAGCTCGGGTGGCGATCCCGACGCTCCTCGCCGAGCAGATGGGTGGTGAAACGTACCCTCTCGTTCTACGGTCCCGCGGCTCCCCTGGTGGAGGATCGCCATCCTCATGGAGTGGACAATCAGGCGTGCAGCCAGACGAGCACCCAAGTGGTTCCAGGAGATGCGACGGCTAGGGACGCGATGTGACGACGAACCAATGCAAGGCTCACGCCGGCCGATGCTGTCGGCCTGGGCGGAGGAGTTGAGTCGGCACCTTCGCACAAATGGAGACCTGACCTTCGCGATCTTCAACGGAGTGTCTCAGGGGCTCTACGTGATGAAACTGCTCCTCGAACGGCGGCTGGGGAGCCGCGTGGCGGCCGCTCCTGAACCAGGCGTTGCAGGGAGTTGGGACCATCATCAGCGCGCAGCCAGATTCTCCGGTTGACGGAGTTGGCCGAGGCGGCCCGCCGCGAGCCGGTGGTTCAGTCATTTCTGCTGGCCGAACCGTGGATGCCTGAGCCGTTCCGGACCGAACTGGCCGGCACGCGCTTCTCTTCAGGCCTTCGACGCCTATTTAGCGGAATACGGACATCGGGCGATCGGCGAATCCGACATTATGTCTCCGCGCTTTGCGGAGATCCCTGAATACGTCCTCGGATTCATCAGAGGACACGTGCTGTTTCCTTCAAGCAGGCCTGCCGACGAGATCCGTCGTGGGCAGGAGTCCTCAAGACAGGAGGCGCTGCAACAGCTCCGTGCCGGGTTCGGCTGGCGCTGGCATGAATGGGCAGTGTTTATCTGGTGGCACCGGCGGCTGTGTCGTTATCTTGAATTACGGGAAGCCAACCGGCATGCCCTGATGCATTTCATCGCCTGTGCTCGGCATGTTGCGACGAGCGTAGGAGCGACACTGACGGCGAGTCGCGTCTTACAATCCAGGGGCGATGTCTTTTTCCTGACGCTCGATGAGATCAAGGCGATCGCATCCGGAACAGCGGGAGACTGGCACAGGATTGTGGCGGCGCGGCGCGCGGAATGGGAAAGTCATGCCACGCGGGCGTTCCTGATACCGGTCATGGGAAGCGCTGAAGAAATGGGTGAGGGAAGGCGGCAGATCTGCTGGCTCGCTCGAGGGGTCTCCCCATCAGCGCCGGCTATGCGGAAGGGCCTGTCTGTTTGCTGCGCTCTCCGAATGATATGAAGAAGGTGAAGCGGGGGATATCCTCGTGGCGTCGGTGATTGATCCCGGGATGGCGCCGCTCATGGGGCTCGCAGCCGGACTCGTCGTGGAGATGGGCGGCACGCTGTCCCGCATGGGGCGATCATCGCCCGCGAGTATGGTCTCCCGGCCATCGCCAATGTCCATGGCGTGACATGCCTATTGAAGGACGGCGAGCGCGTCGCCGTGGATGCCACGGCGGGAGTGGTCAAGCGTTGTTTCACATAAGTGCGCGCGACTCATCACGTTCAGGGAGGTTCCAACTGGACCCGATTTACCTCAAATTATTGTCCTTGATCGTCGTCGCAAATCTGGCGCCCGTCGTAGGGCAACGGATGTTAAGGAACCGTTTCGCCTCTCCCTTGGATTGCGGGTTGCGTTTTCTGGATGGACGTCCGCTGTTGGGACCTTCAAAACATGGCGCGGCTACCTGTTTTCGATCCTGATCACGAGCGCGTGCGCGTGGGTCGAAAGTCTTGATGTGGCAACGGGGCTGGTGTTTTCTCTCGCGGTCCTGCTGGGGGATAGCGTGACGAGCTTCTTCAAGTGCGCGCTGGGGCTGGTCTCGGGAGGGCACGCTCCAGGTCTCGATCAAGGTGCTCGAAGCCTGCTCCGCTCCCTCGTGGTGCAACACAGGTTTGATCTTGGTCTGTCGGGTATCCTCGGCGTCGTGCTGACGTTCATCATCCTCAACCTCATCTTTTGGCGGTATTACCGTCCGGTGCCCATCGCCGGCTAACCGTCCAGTATTTCCGTGCTGCGCACCTTCCCCTTCAATTTTTCCAGAGATGAGCAATTGTGCACAGACTACCGTCTGTCTTCTCGGTATGCTGACCAGTTGCGACCCGCCTTCTGTCCGAAGACAAAGAAGGAGAGAACATCGTGACCTGCGGAGTGGCTCGGTTGCCCCAAGACCTCTTCCGTGTAAACCTGGCCTTCTGTTGTGAATGTGGCTCAGGGGATCTGGAGGGTGTGCTACACCTCGAAAGCCCTGGGGCCGCATCTGTGCCTAACGTGCGCCCAGTCAAGGTTGAGTGCGGCGTGGCGGAAGAGCATGTCGCGATCGCCGATAGACGGGCAGCCTGTCGCCTGAGGCGGAGGCATGAATAGGCGTGTTCACTGACAGGGGCAGGAATGCTGATGCGGTGCACCCTGTAGCCAGAGGAGTTTCCGTGTCACGGTTCATCAATGAGGCAGGTCGAACACACGGCGGTTGCCGGGCATCTCATCTGAACGACAAGGAAAACGAAAGGAGAACGTATGTTTTGTCAACGGTGCAAGGGACTGCTCGTCCGCAGAAACATTCGGTGAGCTGAGAGAGGGAACAGGCTGCATAAGCCTGGCAATTCGATGCATCAATTGCGGATATCTCGAGGACTCAGTGATGCGTGTCAATCGCCTCTGTCCTCCTGCGGCAAAACGCGCGGCGCCTCGTATGATCGTTAGGAAGGGAGTCGTATTCAATGCTGCCTCTAGAAAGGTATCGCTCATTATGAGTGGAAGGTCTTGCAGCAGTTGTTCCACGCCGTTTGATGCCCTCCGGTTCCTCTTCGGGAGGGTATTTCTTCCGCCGATTCAATCCTGCCTCCTCATGCAGTCTCGACCTGTGGATCATGCATGAGCAGCGCCTACATCGAGTGCGCATCTCACAGTCAACAATGACAAGGAAAACATCGTCCCGTGCGAGGATCCCATAACCATTTTTTGCCCGTAAGACGAAAACGAATCAGAGGTTGAGGAGGGGGTCAATAATGGAAACGAAGAACAACGAGCTATCCGATTTATCTCAAACATCGGTGGGCTTGATGGACGGTGAGGAAGGCCGGCAGAACAGTTCATCGGAGGCCGGTCGGGCTCACGATCAGGGTTGAAAAGATCGATTGCGTTCTGGCAGACGTCCAGACACAGATCGAGACTCTTCGGCAGATGACGATCAATCTGAGGCTGGCGAGGGTGCGATTGGCCGGCATGGAAGCAAAGTGGAGAGGTGAATGAACAACGCAATTCTCAGTAGCAGGCCGTTCGTTGTGCCCTTAAGGGGGCAACGTTCATACTGTCTGCTTTACGACTAGCTTCGCCTAAAATTATCTAGCACCTAGGTACATAATTCATGCGTCCGCGTGCCGTCGCTCAGATAAATCATTCAATCAGAGCGAGCAATTTCGAACGGTCTGCAATCTGGCTTCAAGGTAGATTGCGCGAACTTATGATGTTGCCCCGAAGAACATGGCTGTCAGAGGTGCGCACATCTGCGACCATACAGACAAAAGTTACATGGGGTCATCGCTGTCCGCAAGATCTTGGCAACGTTCTTCCGATCTATGGGGGCATTCACCGATGAACGACGGAGTCTGGATACGAGATGGCAACGAATCCCACGAGAAGCCTGGACATGAATTGTCCTCCTCTGCAACGAGCACGAAAGAGTGCGTGTCAACGTTCGAGCCCTGGCATCCTGGTCTTTTCGCACAGGCGGCACCTGGTGCACATGAATCGCCGGGCCTTGGAACTGACAGGCCACCTCGACCAGGCAGAGACCGGACCAGCCACCATGACGCTCTCGAGACTGGTGAGCGAGCTTCGTGTTCAGATCCAAGATACCCTCGACCACCGCAGAACAAGCCGACATCTGGGAGCTCTTTGAATTGAAGCGCGACATGGTTGAAGCGGGTCGAAAGATCCTGCTTCAGCGGATTCGGGCTGGCGGATCGGAATTCACAGAACGACTCACGCATCGTGATCGTTCTGGAGAGGTCGGTTGTCGGCAGGCAAGCCTGCAGGATCACCCTTCTCGAGATCCGGCACTCCATCGTCGAGGGGCCTGCTCTCTGATGGACACACGAGAAAGTTTCGGACGCGCGCGTGAGCGTCGAGGTCCTCGATCGAACGGCAACATCGTAAAAGAGCGACCACTGCCAGACCTGGACACTCCTCAACTGCTAGGGCGACCCACGCGGGCCCGTGCAGGACCAGGGCGGCCGTTCCTCGAGTGCACCATCCTCTGCGGTGTCTCGGCTGCTGCCGATTGAAGGATTGCGGGCCTACCTCGCGTTGTGGGTGCTGGTCGACCATGTCTTGTGGGTAGTCGGGCTATATGGCAGGACACGCTTGCAGGTCTGCCCAAGATGTATGCCGCCTACGCCGTCTGATGCATCGGGATCATACGCGGTCGATCTGTTCATCATCATCAGCGGCTTCGTGATCATGCTCGCGTTGGATAGACGGCGCGAGACGCACCTGCCAGTTTGTCGTGCGCCGGTTCTTGCGCCTCTTTCCGGTGTTCATCGTCCTGTTTGTCATCGCGACTCCCGCTGTCCCGACGGAGCTCTGGAATCGTGACCCACGCCAGTCACTGCCCGACGCCAGAGCAGATCGGCTCTCGCGCCGACTACGTTGGCGTCGCGGTGGGCGCACCTCCAGTGGAACCTCCCGCCGCACTCTGACTGATGCTTCGCTGGCACAAGGTTCCGGAGGGAAGCTGATCCCGGATGCGCCGGACGCGTTCCTGGTCCCGGCCTGGAGCGTCTCTCCTCGGAGTGGCAGTTTTTCACTGGAGTGAGCACGCAGTCGGCTCTCATCGCGTGGGCTTTTCAGCCAGCGCACCAGACCAGTCTCGCCTGCATTGGCACTGTGCAGCACCTCTGCGTGGCTGGCTGGTTTCAGCCGCGCGGTATAGTGCTTCCTTCTCGGTAGAGCTTCTGGCAGCAGGCCCCTTCCCGTTTAGCAGGTGGAGTTCTTTTTTCTGGGTAGGCGGGTCAAGCTTACTTTTGATCCCACTTCAGGTCGTCACCAGGCGTGAGAGCCCATTCCAGCGGGCCGACACTTCGGCTGGAGCCGCGCGCACTGCTCCGGGCCCCCCGGCTGCTGCGTGATTCAGCAGTGAGCGGCAACTGCGTAATGAGCGTTGACTTCCCGTCGGACTGTGGATGAGCCTTCCTGGGGCTGCTCCTGGAACTTCGCCTCTCCTCGTTCTCCTCCCGTCTGGTGGCGCCGCTGTTGACCGAATCCCCCTCGTGCTGTATCTGGGACGCATATCCCTACAGTCTGTACCTGAGTCACATCCTAGTGATCATTGTGATCCAGTATGCATTGCTGACGTGGCTGCCGGATCTGAGTCGGATGGTCCATTTGGAGTTCTGCTGGTCTGCACCACGGCGGTGACCATCGTCGTGTCGACGGTGCTGTATCGCTATCTCGAGGTTCCGGGGATCCACGCGGGTCGTTTCCTGGCCCGGAAGACTTGCCGCCCAACGGGAAGCCGGCACGCGCAGGACGCGATCGTCTTCCCCTCGGGAGACTGAGTTCAATCCTGTTCGGCCTGGTTATCCTGTTCCTTGACCGGTCGCTCCTAACGACGGAGTCACTGCTATCTTTTCTTCCAAACTGAGCAATTTTGACCAGACGGCCAGTGATCCTACTGGCACAATGGAGTTGTGTTTGATGACCTATTTTTCTTCCAGCAGGGAGCAGGAGGGATTCGCCATGGGTACTCGTATTCATGTCAGCGGGCTGTCCTACTTTTGCACCGATGCCACGCTCCGTCAGGCCTTCACCCCGTTTGGAGTGGTGGTGGTCGCTCAAGTTCTGAGGGATGAGTGTGGCCATGCTCTCGGCACTGGGGTCGTGCACATGGCCCGTTCCGAGGACGTAGAGCGGGTCTTCAATGAGCACCAGCGCTTTGAAGTATCGGGCTCGCGTGTGGATCTCTGGGAACCCGCAGAGCCGGAGGACACCCAAGCTGAACGGACAGTGGTCTATGATCTGCGAGATAGGTCAGACGCGCAGACAGGCCAAGACACGGGATATGAGAAGAGCCAGAAGGCGCTCAGGCCCTTGGCGATGTTCTGGCGTCGTCTCGTCCAGCCGCTGGTGCACTCTTCTCGGACCGCCAAGCACTAACGTCCCTACAGCCGTCGCCGGCAATCCTTCCCACGTTCGACAAACCGGCCTCCCGGAATGTTGCGCATATTCTCGCAGCCGTGCACACGATCCACCGATTGGTCGCCTCCAATATTTCTCGCGAAGGGAAGACAGATTGGAACGGCGTCGGTTCAGTCCTTCCCGCAGATCTTTGCTCAGGGTCAACTTCAAGCGGCCGGCCTCATTAATTCATCAATTTGAGCACTTTTGACCAGACCGCCCCCGATCTTCCAGGCAGTGTGTAGCGAACCACCTGCGAGGCAGAGCCTCGCCCTCAGTCTTACACCGGAAAAGTGTAATTCCAGGATCGTATTGCTATGGACGGTATCGCCGTGAACCCTGCCGCAGACGCGAATCCTGAACCGCAAAGTATGCAGGCTGGTTCAGTAGGAGCATGCACTCCCGTCGAGACCGCATCGTTGCCGGACCCTACTCATCTCACCGACCCCGTGTCGATTGACGTGCGAGGACTGGGATTGGCCATTGTGACTACGGTCGTGGTGGTATTTGCACTGCAGTGGGCAGAGAAGTTTTTATACCCCTCGTGCTCGGAATCATCATTGCGTACACCCTTAATCCTCTCGTGGTGTGGCTGGAGCGGATGAGGATCCCTCGGGTGGTGGGAACCAGCCTGGTGATGCTGGCTGTCCTAGCCGGAAGCGCATTTGTGACGATCTCGTTGCGCGGCCAGATACAGACCATCCTCGATCAGTTGCCCGTAGCAGCCGGCAAATTGTCTGTCGCGCTCCGCAGCATGCGGGAGGGGCAGCCCAACACGATGCAGAATGTCCAAGCCGCTGCGCGCGAGATCGATAAGGCGACCAGTCAGGCAGCGGATATCCACTCGACACCCAAGCAGCCTGCGACCCACATCGTCATTGATCAGCCCACGTTCAAGCTGGGCGACTTCTTGATGGCAGGTTCCATGGGAATGTTCGGATTCATCAGCCAAGCAGCCACGGTGCTTATTTTGGTCTTCTTTCTATTACTGGCCGGCGACACGTTCAAACGCAAGCTGGTGCGTTTGACTGGTCCATCGCTGTCGGACAAGAAAATCACGGTGCACATCTTGGACGCGATCGACGTATCCATTCAGCGTTATATGTTCACGCTATTGGTAGCCAACGTGCTCCTGGCGCTTCTGACCTGGACCGCGTTCCGCTGGATCGGTTTGGACAATGCAGGAGGGTGGGCGATCGCGGCGGGTGTCCTTCACGTCATTCCTTACTTGGGACCCACACTGATCGCGGTCGCGACGGGAATGGCGGGCTTCATGCAATTTGACTCTTTCTGGATGGCGCTGGCGGTGTCGGGCAGCTCGCTGGCGATCGCCATCTTCGTCGGAATCTTCGTCGTCACCTGGATGACTGGGAAAATCTCGAAAATGAATCCAGTGGCGGTATTTGTCTCGTTGCTCTTCTGGGGATGGCTCTGGGGGTATGGGGTCTGTTGCTTGCGATTCCCATCATTGGGATTGTGAAAGTGGTCTCCCAGCACATAAAGAACTCCAGCCTTTGGCTGAGTTACTGAGAGAATGAAGGCGTTCATCCATACGATGTCGTATCGTCTGCACACCGTGCTGGGCCATCGTGGGGCTAGCGCCGGCCTCGCGCTCGTCATGGCGCTCGCCGCACTGGTGTACTCATCTGCAGATGCCGCTCCGGTCGCGGTGCGGTTCCCAGAGGGTGTGACTCATGGATTTCTTTTCGTGCGATCACTTACCGGGGAGATTATTGGCCAGGGTGAGATGACGCAAGTCGTCAAAGAAGGAGCTCTGGTCGAAAGCCAGTTGGTGTTCCGTTTCAAGGACGGCTCTCTGCACGATGAAAAAGTGGCCTTCTCGCAACAGCGGGTATTTACGCTGATCAGCTATCGCTTGGTCCAACGGGGTCCGTTATTCCCGGACCAGCTCGATGTCTCGATCGACCGCGGCACAGCGCAATACACGGTGCGCTCACAAGCAGGGGCACAGGGGAAAGAGGAGCTGCTGAGCGGACAGGTTGATCTGCCCAAGGATGTCTACAACGGCATGCTCATCACGGTGTCGAAGAACCTTCAGAAGGGCGTCGATGAAACGGTGAGCGTGCTCGCATTCACCCCGGCCCCGCACATCGTCAACGTGCAGTTGCGTACCATCGATGAGCAACCCGTCCACATCGGCGACCTGTCGAGTAAGGTGACGCAGTACGTCTTTACGCCGCAGATCGGAATGATTCGAGAGTTATTCGGTAAGGCTACCGGAAAGCTCCCGGCCCAGTTTCACTATAACTGTTGGATCCTGGTCGATGCGGCGCCGAGTTTCGTGCAATTCGAAGGGCCGTTGCAACTGATGGGGCCGATTGTGCGAATCGGACTCATGAGCCCTCGCTTGCCCGCAACGCCCGAAAACGAGAAGATTTCGTCAAAATAATGTTGGCTCGATTATCTCCGAAGTAGTTCAGGCGGCCGGGCCTCATTGACGACAACGGCCCCGTTCATGTGCACAGCTCCTTCCGTAGTATCGTCCTCCACGACTAGTTCGCGTTCAGGAGGCTTCGTTGATTTTAAGCAAAACGAGCGTGGAGTTGTCCGCCATCAGGATTCTTCAAACTGAGCAATTTTGACCAGCCAGGAATCTGTCTTGTGGGATAAATATAACGGCAACACCCACAGGATAGGTTACTCATGCCTAACCGTAGGGTCCGGATTCACCATACCGCCGTCTTAGGGCTTCTGCTCCTCTCAGCCGTAGGCATGCAAGGCTGCTTGGCCATGGTGTGGCTGGGTGCGGTTGGGATTGATGTGACCCGGACCAGTGACGTTGAGTTCCAGCCATTCGAGAATTCGTGGTGGGCCGCACCCCAAGGGCGGAAGCACCTGGCTTCGGTGAAGAGTATCGCGGTGATGCCCTTCGTCGGAGATCCAGTGATGGCTGAGCGGTGGACCGCTGTATTTCGAGAAACAACCGATCTTCGTGTCGTGAGCCCGTCCGACGCGACCCGGTATGACTTATCCGACCACGGGCAGATAGAGCTGGCACAGCGGATAGGCGCAGAGCTTCAGGTGGATTGTGTGCTGATCGGCAATGTGACCGGGCAAGAGTCGCAGAAAAGTTTTGTGGGATTAAAGGAAAGTTCCTCGCGGCGGTTGTATCTGCAAATGGTGAGCGCAGAAGGGACCCTCATGTGGAAGACTGAATTGCCCTTCACGATGGTGAAGGGGACAAAGAGATATGGATGAGGAATTTGTGACACAGGCGCTTGTGACTCATGTGAGATCACAGGCCACTGAGCTTGGGTTGGCTGACCTGGGAGCGACAACAATACAGGCTGCGCTACAATCCCTGCGTGATACGGCAGACCATCAAATGGCACGTCCTGTACAGGGGATCGAGCCTCCTTGATGGCCGCATCAATCTAACATCGTTTGCCTTGAATGAAGCATCGCCGATTGTGAATCGAGCAAGCGTGGAGTGGTCTGTCGAAATAATTCTTCAATTGTGAGCGATTTGAGACAGATTGCAGTCTGTCTAGTCGGATAGATGTAACCTGAATCTACACACGAATTGGCGTGTGTCCAAAGGAGGAAACCATGAGATATTCCGCTATGACGATGCTCGTGTTAGTCATGGGCGTTGCGGCCGGCTGCACAATATCCGACACCGCTGGTGATTTGCGCGGCATCAAAGGAATGGACGGCGACAAGCTGACGCACATCAATACGAGGAACTATGCGGTCCACCTGTTCATGACCAAACCGCTCATAGGAGACGCGACACTGAACACGACAGTTCAGAGTTTTGCCGATGAGGCTAAGAAAGTTGGTGCAACGAAGGTGCGGATCGTGCAATCGGACGAGACGGTCATGTGGTATTTCCCTCCCCTCTTGGGATTCATTTTCACCCCGGTGTACTCGAGCGTCGCCGGAGATGCGCTGCTTCCCTAATGGAGGGGTAAATTGAGCAGGCCCGGTTTCACGGACTCGTCTGGAGAAGCGGCAAGATGGCCTGCCGAGACGAATGCTGGGGGAATCCCTTCTGAGCGGTGACCAAGGTCAAGCATGACGCGGTGAACTCGGCGCGTAGTTGTAAGCAGTGTCCAAGAAGGGAGATCGACAGCGTGAGCCAAGCGATGTCAAACCGGTGGGTCGTGGAGCCGGGGGCGTGGCCCCCGGTGAGGTCCGCGCAACTCAACTCAATCTCCGCTAGCCATGCGCTCCGCGTCGCGTATGTGGAGACAGCTCGGTTAGCAACCCTTCTAAAATCTTCGCCATCCACGGTCCTAGGTATCGTCTGCCATGAACGGAGCCCCGGGCGACCCAATGGCTTAGGTGCCTATCCGGTTGTCTGCCTCGATATCCCGCAATTCAACGGGCCTTCATTGGCCGAAGTGTGGACGAGCACCCTGCCGCTCACCTATCACCAGGCCGATGGAATCCACTGCGCAATGAACGATGAGGTGCTCTTTGGTGCGTTGCAGTTGGACGAAAGCCCGGGCACGCTGCTGGACACCGTCACCTACACCGCCTATCGACGCCTGCTCGTCCAAGCTCCGTGCCCTAGGCTACCCGCATCTGTTGCGGGTGTGGAACTACTTCCCTCATATCAATCGTGAATCCGACGGGCTGGAACGGTACCAGCGATTTTGCGCCGGCCGACACCAGGCTCTAGCCGAGGGCCTGACAGGCTTCCCTCACACCCTGCCTGCGGGGACTGCCGTCGGGACGATGTCCGGCCCGCTGAAAATCCATTTCCTGGCGGCTAGGCAGCCTGGAACACACGTCGAGAATCCTCGACAGGTGAGCGCGTACGAGTATCCTCTCATCTATGGTCCGCGCAGCCCGTCGTTCGCGAGAGCCTCCCTGCGGCCATCCATCTCCGGGTCCCACCTGCTCATCGCCGGTACGGCGAGCGTGGTCGGTCATGTGAGTGTAGCACATCGGCGATCCGCATAAACAGACCCTCGAAATCATGCAGAACCTCAATGCCCTGCTCACACATACTGAGCAGCTCCACGGAATTACTCGCGGACAGTGGTATGGGCAGGCCCTCTTCAAGATTTATATTCGACACCCAGAACACGTTGCGATGATCCGCGATATTCTCCAGGAACAGATGCCTTCCCATACTCAGGTTCTGTACCTTCAAGGAGACATGTGCCGAAGCGAGTTATTATTGGAGGTCGAGGGCATCCTGGGCCAAGAACGGACCATTGACGTGAGCCAAACAGTGTCGCCGCCCCGCGTTCGTCTCCGTCAACCTATGGTTTCCCAGCATGCGCAGCCGGATGAGCTCAGGATCGTGTCGTCGCCAGACTCCCTTCCACATGCTCTCTAAGCCTCGGGATAGATCTCAACATTGATGTCACATGCGTTCACAGGTTCACATGCCATGGCACTTCACCATTGATGTGGACTGGGTCCCTGGGTCCGAGGCCGGGCTCGAAGGCTTACTGGACTTCTGTGATCGACGGAGGCTCAAGGCGACGATTTTTGTTGCCGGACGGTTTGCAGAAACCTACGCGGATCTGATCAGAGATTGCCGGCGGCGAGGGCACGAACTCGGCACGCATGGATGGGAACACGGTGGCCTCGAGAAAGACGAGGATTTCAGGTCGGCCGGTTATGACCAGCAGCGGGAATGGATCCGACTCGCCACGGAGGCCGTGGAGAAGGCCTCAGGGGTTCGCCCCGCCGTCTTCCGCGCGCCGAGTTTGTGGGTCGGCGAAACAACCTTACGCGCGCTTGAAGACGAGGGATACCGCTACGATTCATCTGTTCCGGCGAGGCGATTTGATTGCGGCTTCGGCCGGGTGCATTACCTGAAATACTTTCGTGCGCCGAGTGAGCCGTATCGCCCGTCGTCTGACCGCCTGAGCCTGCCGGGATACAGCTCAATCATCGAAATGGCCCCGTCAGCGTTCCTGCTACCCATCAATATGGCGACGCTCAGGGTGCTCGGTCTGCCGGTGATGAAGTGGATGGTCCGCCGGATCTCCGGCGTTCTTCGCGGCTGGTGTTCTATTGCCACCCGCACGAATTCGTGCATGGCCCGCCGGCAAGCCTTCCCGCGCAATATGTCCAAATGGAATATGAAGGGCATGACACCGGAGAATTTCTCCATCCTTGACCGATTTGTCGACCACATGCTGCTGGAAGGATACTCACCTACGTTATTTTCACACTCGTTTAGTCAGGCCTGTGCTTCGTAGTATGAATCACATGCCAGCACGCGACTTCTGCCCGATGCGCGAGGATGTTCACGCGCGCAGCTGACTTGCCGGCAACCACCGTGAGATAGTCACAGTCCTCCACCTCAGATCTTCAATATATTCGCAGATTGTGAGCGATTCTGATCAGTCTGAATCCGATCCAGTGGCATGCTGTAGCGCCATCATCCGCGGTTGTCCACCGGAACAGCGCTCCTGCACTGCTTCGTCGAGGGCTCGTTCGATACACCAAGGGGTAGGGAAGGGAGTCTCACATGTTGTACTACGCGTTGATGTTCTTGCTGCTCGGCGTTGTGGCGGCTGCTCTGGGTCTGTCAGGGATCGCTGCGGTCGCGACACAAATTTCCTGGATCTTATTCGTGGTTGGAGTCGTGCTCTTGATCATTCACCTGGTGATGGGGCGTTACGTCTCGAGCGACCTAGCAGTAAGCGAAAAACGATTTCGACACAGCAGAACATCGAGGAGCCTGCACGTCTGGGATAAGAACCCTTCTGCCGGATAGCCGTGCTCGACGGGCAAGACCGGCGGGACAGGTAGGGACAGAGCTTACGTCACGCATGTCCCGCTCCTCGTGCTGTCGCGCGCCACTCCACCATTTCGCGACGAACCGTCGTGAATATTGTGGGCTAGGGCGATCGTAGCGGGAAGGGTACTCGACTGAAGTGCGTGAAGCTGTCTCAATCGGGACCGCATCACCATGTTATTCGTTACCGGAGAGCCTCTTCGTGCTCCTCAGCCTGCTTTCGTGTCCCGCAATGCAGAGGTGTGGTTTGTGTCAATCGAGCCGGCGCGATTTCCTCAACCGCGTGATACTCGCTCGGCACGGATGAGGTCTGTCCAATGAGCAAGCGGTACAGTCCAATTGGGTACATGCCCTTGGAAATAAGTTTCCATCCCACCATGCAGGTGATGCGGGCGATATCGAGCACCGGCCGAAAATAACTCGGCCGCGCTCCAGGACGGAGCAAGGCTTCAATGGGAACCGCCAGGCTTCGATGTCCTGCACGCGTGGCCTCGATCAGAATTTCGCTTTCGAAGACGAAACTCCTGACTTTTCCATGTTTGATCTTCACACGACTCAACAGCGATGCGGGGTAGACACGAAAGCCTGACTGACTATCTGCAAATGAATTGCCTGCGGCCCAGGAGACCCAGAAATCAGCCACACGGTTTGCGACATAGCGCCAGTAGACCGCACGCCGCTGATCTCCACGGCGCACGCCGATGATCACATGATCAGGAAAGAGTACAGCTTCAGCGAGCAATCGTGGGATGTCCTCCGGCGCATGCTGGCCATCACCGTCCAGAGTCACGACGCCAGAGGCTCCTGCAGCCAATGCCTGCTGAAAGGCACGCCACAGGCTGGCGGCCTTTCCACAGTTCGTTTGATTTCCGCAATACTGCCACGGGCAAATCAACCAGGGCTTCTGCCGTGCCATCGGTAGACCCATCGTCGACGACTATGACGTTCTCGTTCTGTCGGATCGCCCGTAATGCCACGTCCCTAATCGTGGCGGCTTCGTTGTAGGCGGGGATCACAACCCAGTATTCGGCCATGACGCTGATCCCCGAATGTGTACGAGCGTTCACACCATCCCCCATTGAGGCCGATCACTTGGCCGGAGATATAGTCGGCTTTCTCGGAGGCCAGGAATCCGACCAGGGAGGCAACCTCTTGAGGCGTGCCGGCTCGCTTCATCGGTACCAGGGCCTCGATCTTTTCCGGTCTGCAACTCTGCTCGACCATCCGCGATTCGATAAAGCCCAGGGCAACCACATTGACGGTCACGCCACGGGAGGCGACCTCCCGTGCAAGCGATTTCGAGGCGCCGTGGAGCCCCGCTTTGGCCGCTGCGTAATTCGTCTGGCCTCGATTGCCGAGCAGAGCCGAGACCGACGAGATCGTGATGATCCGTCCCCACCGTGTACCGATCATCGGAAGGAGCAACGGCTGAGTCACATTGAAAAATCCTCCCAGCGAGACCGCGATGACGTGGCTCCATTGGTCCACCCGCATGCCCGCCATCGGGGCATCGTCGTAGACACCGGCATTATTCACGAGTACCTGGATCGGACCGCCTTCCAGAATCTGCGTCAGGGCACGTTGGGTGGCCTGGGTATCGCTGACATCGAAGGAGGCCACGCTGGCTGATCCGCCTGCCTCGGCGATCTGATTGACCACCTTTTCAGCCCCGGCGCGATTGCGATGCGCATGGACGATGACGTGCAGTTCCTCCTGCGCCAGTTGTTGGCTGATCGCAGCGCCGATTTGACCGCTGCCACCTGTGACCAATGCTCGCTTCATGATGGGTGGTCGAGAGTACTTGAGGAATATGGATGCGCGCCCATCCAGGAACTCTTCTCGCCCAACCGACACTCGAAACGTATAGATGAAGCTATTCACCTCGCCGACTAAACGGGTCGCCTGAACCGTCAAGTCTCCCTTCACGTCGTCCAGACGAATGGCCCGAAGCGTCAGATTCTTTACGGCTCCCAGGTATCCCACGGTGAGTCGACGCTCCTTACCTTGCTCCAGAAGTCCGACATGCACCGCCATCGCCTGTGCCGCATACTCCAGGCCGCAGATCGCCTCCAATCGGTTGTCTCGCCGGAGGGGATTCGTCGCGTCACGATGCGACGCGGTCGTACACAGTAATGCTGGTTTCATCCCACCGCTCGACCGTATCCAGCAGGCACATCGTGCCGTGATGCGGAATCAATTGACTAAGAGCGGCTTTGCCGATCCTCAGCATGGCAGCACCTGGATCAACACGTGTTGGTCTTCTAGATACTCAAGACGGACTAGCGTGCCGCGCTTGCCTCGCGATGGCGGCCAGAAGCGGTAACGACCGCGCGGCTTGATTCCCGCTCCGAAGCGCTTCCAGTCTGGCATCATCCATGTTCGTCGCTTCCTGAGAGAGATCCGTGGAAAGAGCGAGATCGAACTGAGCGAGGTTGCGCGGCGCAGGAGTTCGCGTCAGCAACAGAGCGGCTGCGAATCCTCCTCGCAAGGGCCGCGCAGCATAGAGAGGAGGGGGCGGTGGAAGATCATAGGCCACCAGGAGTACAGACCTTTCCTCGATCTGCGCATAGGCAGCCGCCTCCAGCAAGGCGGCACAGAACGAAGAATCATAACAAGCCAGCACGGTTGACGATTGCTGTGAGCCCGTGGCGATGCCCCAGTAGCCTGACGCGGCATTATGGACGGAGTGGTGGAACAGCGTGGGCGAAATCGTCCGTTGCGGCGCGGCGAGCGCCGTGCAGAGGCGGTCCAGGACACCGGTCTCGCCGTCGGACGACGCGAAGACGGTCGCGACCTCGCGCGCATCGGCCTCCGCCTGCTGCATGGCCTCCTGAGCCACATGGAGAGCCCAGCGCACACTTTCGCTGCTGCGCCTCCGTTCGTTCGGCGGAAGCAGGCTCGCACTCGGCTCCGTCGGGACGGCGTCATATGAAGGACTCGTGCCTGCCAGCACGGCCCGGCTTCCCGCCCAACCTGCGAGCCCCGGTCCCAACGTGCCGATCCCGTTTACATACAACGTCATCAGACTGTCCCGAAAATCAGACTGCAGTTATTGCCGCCAAACCCAAAGCTATTACTCAACACCCGCCGAACCGGCTGCTCCCGATTCTCCAGCAGCACCTGACTTCTCAAGCTGGGATCGATTCGAGTCGTATTCACGGTCCCAGGAACAAAACCTGCGCGTGAGGCACATCGCGGCAATCACCGCTCCCGTGACTCCCGCTGCCCCCAATGTATGTCCAGTCCACCCTTTGGTCGAGCTGCAGGGGGTCGAGGGACCAAACACCGAGTGGACGGCTGTATCTTCAATGCTGTCGTTCGCCCTGGTCGCGGTGCCGTGCAGATGAATGTAGTCGATATCTCTGGAGGTGAGCGCTACTCCGCAGCAACGCCGCTTGCATCGCTTTGATCGCCCCGGTCCCTTCCGGATGGGGATGCGACATGTGATACCCGTCGCAACTCTCCCCGTAGCCCAATAACGCCACCGCCCCAGGCCGACCTGCATGCTTGGATTTTTCCAGTAACGCAAAGCCGGCCGATTCGCCCAACGTCAGTCCGTCGCGATTCTCGTCGCATGGACGGCAGGGACCGCTCGACATCAGCTCCAACGACGCGAATCCATACAGAATCGTCAGACAGAGGCTATCCACGCCGCCGACCACCGCCGCATCGCAGAATCCGGCCTCGATGAATCGTGCCGCCGTTGCAAACGCCTTCGCGCTGGACGAGCAGGCCGTGGAGATGACCATCGCCGGTCCCCGCAGCCCCAGGTATGTACGCACGAAATGCGCGGACGAAAACATGTTATGGGTATATCGATGGGACGTCAGGTATGACGACGGCAAGGCGCCGGTGTGCAGGGTCACGGCGGCAATATGCATGTTCCGTTTCCAGGATGCCCGAGGTGCTCGAACCGAGGATCACCGCCACGCGGTGGGCGCCATAGCGCTCCCGGGCCTCTATGGCGGCTTGGATGAACCCATCCTGTTGGAGCCCGAGGAGCGCGAGCCGATTATTCCGGCAGTCGAACTGCTCCAATTCCGTTGAGGTCTGAACCACCGCCGACGAACACGTCTTCCACATCATCGACCCGGCCGATGTGGGTGGTGATCCCCACATCTTCGAAGTCGCAGGGCCGCAACCCGGAACGCCGATTCCGCAATGCCCGATAGGTCTCGTCGAGGCCTTTCCCAGCGCTGAGACGACCGTATAGCGGGTGAGAATGAGCGGGGCCATCACTCTTGCCCCAACGTGTCGATGTTGTGGAACTGCGTGCAGGCGGTCCCGAGGATCGTAAGGGCCATCATCGACGGCCTGATTCGAGCGGCGATCCTCAACGAGGCGGGATCCGTCATCCTCTAAGTGTTCATCGAACCAAACCGTGTGGCATTACAGGCGCTCCTCCACGCTGGCGATCAAGCCTGCCCGCAAGAAAATTAGCAGGTTGCGGAGCGACCATCTGTTCAATATTGCTCAGTCGAGGGAAGTCGCGGCGACAAGAGAAGAGGTGGTTTCTCAGGCGACTCTGCTAGGAGCGCGGCAAAGACCAGACAGACCAGCGATCCTACGGCCGTGGTCAATCCGATGGCTCGGAGCACGGGGATTTGCGAGAGGGCCAGCACTCCGAATACCAAGATCGTGGTCGCGCTGCATACGAGCAGGCCATAGACGGTGCGTCCTCGCTCCGCCATGTGTCCCATGTCTCCGGTTGAAGAACAACGCATAGTCCAACCCGAGACCAATGACCAGACAGAAAGGACGCGATGTGGAACAGCGAAAACCGTTCGCCTAGCGCGTGCAGCACGGCAGCCACCACCACGATGGCGCTCCCGATCGGAAGCATCACGCGCAGGACGGTGACGGGAGCGCGGAGCCCGACCAGCAGCACGAGACCGATAGACAGGACCCCCATCCCAAGAGTCGTAGCGTTTCATTCCGGTACACGGCTGACCATTCGGTTCGATTCTTCCTTCAGATCTAAATAGGTAATCTGTTGTGTCACCCCACGGCGTCAGAAGCTCCGCGGAACTTCTGTCTGTCGGTGACGCCACGCAACGGCACGACCGCAACCCAGCGTCCCTCATGCATGAACAGCAGCGAGTCTAGTTTGAGCCCCAGCGCCGTCCCACGGAACAGTCTGGATGTCGACCGGCTCCTGTGCTCTGGCCTTTCCTGCTGCATCCAGGAAGGGCTGAAACAGGCCGGGCTTGAACGGCAAGCCCTTCATGGCTGACGTGAGATTCCGCTCCAAGGTCTCGCGATCAGGCACACGCTGCCTGGCGCGCCTGCTGCGTCTTGCGACTGGGCAGGTAGCGAGCAGCGAGGTCGTACCCTGCCAGTTCCCCTTTTCTCACGAGTGGGTCCAACGCCAGCGCCAACGTTTCACTTCGTTGGAGGGCTTCTTCTTCGCTTGAGCCCTCCACCACGATGAGGTCCCGGACATCCGGTCCCCCGAGTTCATTGCGAAGGGCTTGATCCCGCTCTTTCTGCTCCGTCGAGATCGGGCTCAGATTGGCAATGTCCTGCTCCCACAGTGGCGTATCTGACCAGATGAAGGAGCCGACGGCAAGGACCACCACCAGCGGGACCACGAGTCGTGCTCTTGTCAGCGCATCGACCCACCGTGCGACATGCAGCCCTTCGCGTCTCGTGTGAAATGCTATGGGAACGATGTGGGGAAGAACCCAACGGGTCACGCATGCGGCCGTGAACAAGCCGACCATCGCAAACAGCCCCAGTTGCGACAGGCCAGGGAACCCGCTCAGGAGTAATGCAGAGAAGCCAAGAGCCGTCGCCACGACTCCGAGGCGCATCGTCGGCCAGATTTCTTTCATCACGGCCGGCGCCCGGCTCTCCTTGGTGAGATGGCTGAACAGATGGATAGGATAATCGTCCACGACGCCGAGCAACGTAATTCCAAACGCCAAGGTCATGCCGTGAATGAATCCGAACACAAGACCCACGGCTACGATCCCGGCCAGGATCGCGCTCGTCAAGGGAAGGAGAGCTGAGAGCAAGAATAGAGACGGATCCATAGCTGACGAAGAGACAACGTTGTGACCAGCAACGTCGCGCACAAGGACAACCGCCACACATCATCTTGGATGGTCTGCCGCATCTCAACGGCAATGACGCTGGGTCCCGTCATCACCAATCGAACGGGAGCTGCACCAGTGGGAAGTTCCGGCGACCGGTCTGAAGGCCTCTCTAATTTGCCCTTGCAGTTGTTCCTGAGATTCCATATCAAAACCGGCCGCTTGCGTCTCCGCCACGAGCAACGCGCGCCGCAGGTCCGACGAGAACCACACTCCGTGATGTCTCGCCGGAGCCGTCCAGGTCATCCAGGTTTGAAGGATCTTCATGAACTCGCCGGAGGATCGCCCGGGATCAGTTCCTTGACCATAGGTGACAGTGGAGAGGTGAGGTCGCTCAGCCGCAGCTCAAGGGAGTCGCGGAGATGATCTCGACTGAACGTGGACTCCTGCACGCCTGGACTGAGCACGTACCGATTCTGAAAGAGGCGTTCCCGCTCCTCCTTTGTCCAGGCTTGCTCCCCATTGCCGACATAGTGGAACGCACCACTGTTGCGCATCCAGGTCGCCAACTGTTTGCTGGCTCCTGCCAGCAGATCGGCATCCTCTCCCTCCAGAGCGATAAGGATGAGCCGCCCAGTCCGCGCCTGTTCGCAGTTCAGTGAGCAGCAGGCGTTCTGTTGGTGTGGCACCCTCCGGCAATAAGCGGAGAGTTCGGTCTCCACATGTGTACGCGTGGCCACGAACCACGCTGCGAGCCCCAGCACCATGCACCAGATCAAAAGTGTGACCCAGGATCTTCTGGTCACGGTGCGCCCGTTGTGATGACCATGACAGACCGATCTCCGTCTGGGGCTTGGATCTCAATGCTACTGACGTGCTCCCTTTCTCCGGAGAACCGAATGGACTCCACCAGCTCCTGCACGGCTTTGTCCAGTGGACGCAGAATCAAGACCCATCGTCGTGGCTCACCCTGCAGCGTCACGCTATAGAAACGCTTCAGGGTGATGACATCATTGGCGAGCGTTGACCGAAAGGCCTCTATAAATGCCCGCAGCGCAGGGTAGTCGTGCAATGAAAGGGTCCTGTTCGTACCCTTTGTCTTGCTCTCGAAGAGGACCGTATCGCCTTCAACGAGGTAGCGCTCGTCATGAGGAGCGGTGATATGTTTCTCGAGTCCCGTCGGAGGAGTGAAACGCAAGATGCCTTGGGTCTTCAACGGTTGGGTGAGCAGGTTCGAGAATGCGGTCTCTTCAAACCGTACTTCCGCTTGCCGGTTCTTGGCCAGGCTCCCAATGAGTTGTTCCACATTCCAGCCAGGTGATTCTGCCGCTCGCTCAGACTGTGGCGACGTCTGGGCCAGGGACATCGGCGCAGGACCCGGCAAGAACAACCAGATGAGGAACAGGGCCGGCAGTCTCAACGACCAGCTACCGTTGCTCTTCCCAAAAGTCATAAAAGTTGAACCAGTTGTCGGCCGCCAGGCGGCAGTGGTGTTCCAGGCGGTCGGCGTAGCGCTGGGTCCATTGCTGAACCTCCTGGTCTCGATGCTGCCGGTCGATCGTGATCTCCTCGGCGAACAACTCGAAATGGACCTCGTAGCGGTTGCCTCCGCGGTAGAGCCCGAAGAAGAGAATGACCGGCACCTTTAAGATGCTCGCGAGCCACATGGTTCCGGCAGGGAATCGTGCAAGCTTGCCGAAAAACGTACAGGGCTGTGGCCTGATCCTGATTCACGAGACGATCCGCGAGAATGCCCACCACCCCTCCGCGGTCCAGACATTCCTTGACTTGCAGCATCGTGTTCGGCGAGCCAGTCTGTATCACCGCGTCGGCGACCGCTGGATTCAAGTCATGGAAGAGGTCACGGATCATCGGTGTATGTCTGCTCGTACATCAGGACTTTGATTTCGACATCCCGCTGGGCTCAGTCCGATGGCACGCACGATCTCGAAGCTTCCCAGATGCGAACCGAGCAGGATACATCCTTGGCCACGAGCCAAGCGGTCCTTGAGCAAGTCGAGTCCCCGTATATCGATGTCGAAGTGGCTAGCTTGGTCCGGCTGAGAAGATAGACACGATCAAGGAGCGTCGACGCGAAACAATGATACTGCCGATACAGGTCACGCCGGCTGATCGGGCGTCCCAGCGCTCGACTCAAGTAGGGTTGGATGGCACGGCATGCGTGCCGCGAAAATATTAGGTAATAGGCACAGATCGGATAGAGCAAGGCACGCGCGGCCGGACGTCCGACGGATAACGCCATCCAGATCATGAATCGTCCCGCGATTCGACTGCCGCGTTCGCGTTGTCGCAACCAGCCCACACTCACGAATCACCAGTGGAATCATCGGCGACGATGCGGTATCGCAGGCAGCCGCTCGCAATGAGTCGAGACCCGGTTGTGCAGGTGAACTCCATTGTGCCATCGCCCTGCTGGTCCATCCTGATCGTAAGAGGCTCTCCAGGGTTCAGAGGCGACATGAACTTCGCCGACGGCATGCCCACAAACTCGATATGTTCCTTTGGCCATCTCGCGGATGGTCGTTCATGATTTCTCCCAGCATCACGACGCCGGGGACCACAGGATGACCGGGAAAATGCCCGGCCAGCGATGGATGGTCCGCACCGATTGTGACAATCCGCTCAGATTCCATGCCGCTCCTCTTTGTGAAGATCTTGCAGTCAGTCCGAGCAAGGCCTCTCTCGTGAGCTTGCCGGTCTCGTTACGGGGAAGGTGGGGAACCAGGTGAAGCGGTCTGGGGAGAAACACAGGATCAATGACTGTTCGAAGCGCCGACAGAATGTGCTCGGCAGCCTTTCCAGGCGCAACAACGAAAGGCGATCAGACGTGTGACTGAGGTTCCCGTGTCATCCGGGAGGAAGAACACTCCATCCTGCACACCTTCGATCTCGTTCAGTTTCTGGCTCAGGTCGCTTAACGAACCCCGATGCCCACCGATGTTCACCAGATCCGTGCCACGTCCATGCAACACGAACCGATGCGGCCCTTGCAGCGACACCAGATCGGGAAAGGGGATCGGCCCACGCAAGTATGGCGCTTGCAGGGAACACCCGGCTGATTCCTGATGCAGCGTGATCCCATCCAAGACGTGCCAGAAGTTCTCGGCGACAGTCCGCCTTGTCGCGAGACTTCCCGCCTCCGTGAACCCGTACACCTCATAGACAGTGGTTTGGAACAGGGTCTCGGCTTGTTTCGCCAACGAGCTGGGAAGGGGCGCGGTCGCAGAGAGAATGCATTCCACGTGGAGGCAGCCGCGAGCCGAGCGGTGACACAAGCCCGGATGTGTAAAGGTGTGGTGACAAGCATGCGCGGTGATGGAACGTCCGCCAACGCTAACCGCACATCTTCAGGGAACAGCGGTCGTCCCACATGGAACGCCATCCCATGTTGAATGGGGAGCATCATGGAGGCTTCGAGCCCGTACATATGCTGGTGAGGAACTGTCGCCACCACGGTCATCTGATCGGAAGTCTTGAGCCCCAGCCGGGTGCCTGTGCTCCGAGCGACTGCAACTAGGGAGCCCCACGTTTTGGAATGCGGATGAGGGTGTCCCGTGCTGCCTGACGTAAAGGCGACCACAGGCCGGGTGGTCAACGGGGATCTGGGGAACCTTCGCACTGGTCGGTCGGACTCTGTGTACCCTTTGGGATCTGATAGGAGGGAAGTTGTTCAACGTGTTCAGTGCCATCTACCAGGCAATAGCTGTTACCATATTCTCGAGCGATCTGGGCCAAGGCGCCCGGCGCGCGACTAGGAGGAAGCAGTGTGGTCTGTCCTCGGACCAATGCAGCGGCGAACCCGACCAGAAACCGATAGCGGTCATCAGCCAGGTTAATGACCGTAGGTCTTTCAGGAAGCAGGTCGGCGAGGGCTCCCACATCCGAAAGAAAGTGGCCATAGGTCATCGGGTGGCCGTTCTCCCCAAGCCAACACTCTGTCAGCGTGGTAGAGGCCGAGCAACGCGGCGGTGTTCATAGAGCCACCTGCTGCTATTTCGTGCGATGTTTTTCGATCGACTGACAGAGGGAACGAAGTGAGGCGAAGGTGGCGACAGTGTCCGGATCATCTGAACGTATCTGATGCCCATAGGATTGAGAGATCGCAAGAGACAGTTCGAGCGCGTCAATCGAATCAAGGCCCAGGCCGTCACCGAAGAGAGGTTCCTCCGGCTGAATCTGTGCAGGGTCAACTTTTAGAGTGAGTGTCCGCACAATGAGTTTCGCCACTTCCGCTTCCAGCGGTGATACATCAGACACGGATCGGTTCCTCCCGTGCGGGCCAGGACCCGCTCGCACCTTCGCATCGAGTCCTTCTACCAACTCCCTCTGTGTCCTGTCAAGAAAAGGTCAACGAGCCTTGCAAAGGGACAGCCATGGTTCGATATCGTCATGAAAGCAGTTTGTCGTCATCGAGGAAACTGCTGAATTGCCGGTTGTGGAAGCCAACAGATCCTCGCGAAGCGTCGCGTCACGGCCTCAGAATTGGTATTGACGCTCGCCGACGCGCTCGTGTAATTTGTTAAAAAGCATCAGTATGGTTCGTACTCATTGCCATGCGTACCTACACAATGACTTGTCCCCAGAGTTCTCAGGAGGGTCTGGCCGTGAAAGGCAAACAAATCGCACCGTTTAATCCCCAGACGTTCCTCAAGCAGGTCGGCAGCGGCAAAACGACTCTGACGTCCCCTAAGAAGCAGATTCTCTTTTCGCAAGGGGATGCGTCGGATGCCGTATTCTATATCCAGACCGGCAAGATCAAGCTCTCGGTTGTGTCTCAGCAGGGCAAAGAAGCCGTCATCGCAATACTGGAGAAGGGCAGTTTTTCGGGGAAGGGTGTCTCGCCGGGCAGCTGGTGTGCATGGCCACGGCGACCACCGCGGAAGACTCCACTCTCGTGCGCATTGAAAAAACCGCGATGATCCGTGTGCTCCACGACGAACCCGCCTTCTCCGAGCTGTTCCTCGCGTATCTCCTGGGTCGCAACATTCGCATCCAAGAGGACTTGGTGGATCAACTCTTCAATTCCAGCGAGAAACGGCTGGCGCGGGTGCTGCTGTTAATGGCCCATTTCGGGAAAGAAGGCAAGCCGGAACCGGTCGTTCCGAAGGTCAGTCAGGAAATGCTCGGCCGAGATGATCGGCACCACGCGCTCCCGCGTCAGTTTCTTCATGAACAAGTTCCGCAAACTGGGCTTCGTGTACTACAACGGCGGGTTGCACGTGCACAGTTCCCTCCTCAATATCGTCCTCCACGACTAGCGTCTCGTATTGCTGCTGATCTTGCTTGGTGGAGCGAAGGCAATCTTCTGCATCATCAATTCCAGCCACCTGAGCAATTGTGACCAGACCCCTGCCGGTCTTCTGGCTATAGTGCTCAGGAGACATGCCGACACACCCACGCACGCACTCAGACGACGCACAGATCGTCGCGGAAATCCTCAAAGAGGCCGCTGAGCCACGCCAAGCTGCGTCGGTTAAGAAAGCCCTCGAAAAGGAGAGCCCCTGCCCCTGTCGCCCCGGACACGCTTGGTGGGAACACCGAGAAAGTCCAGCCGGTCCCCGCGACACTGACGCCTGCAGCGACTGATCAGCATCGGTAACTCGCCTGTCGCTGTTGAGCGCTTTCTCGTCCATGCGGTTCCTCTCCGGATAAAGCCGCACTCTGCGGGAGGTCGTGAGAGGAGCCCTCCCGCATTCATGATTTGGCCACGACATACTCACTTTCTCACCTGTAAGGACTCGACCTACTAACGCGTGCCTCCGCACCCCATATGGGCACAGGAACAGGGAGCGCCTGTTTTTGCCTCTCGGCAATTAGACGAACAAAATTCCTTCCCCGGTTCTGCCGGACATGTACAACGAGGATTCGCGCATGATTTTTCCGCCATGGTGGGCCTCCTTCTAACATTCACGATCATTACACAGGAAATAGTTGGACACGCCCTCTGGGGCGTGTGAATCAGAATGGTACCTAGTCGGAGTCGGCAGATGGTCTAATGCAGAACCGTCCTGCCGACTCTCACTGAGACAGTTACCTACGACCACCCCTTGAGTTCTCTTGCCTGCTTCGAGAGGGGAGTCAGTCCGTACAGCTGGCGTCATTTCCCGTGCTCAGCATCAGTTCCGTGGAGCGAATCACGGCCGCCTCCATTTCCGTTACCGGCATCAGTTCCTTGGGCCGAGCGAATCGATAGCGCGTGATGCTCATCGTTCACCTTCGCCTCAATCCGATCACCCCGCTTGAAAGCTTCCGATTTTCTCGGTGGTTTGGTCGGTATGCAAACGCACCTCTTTCCCGTCTTGCCCCTTGACGAAATAGTTCTCGCCTTCAACGCGCAACACTTCGCCCGTGATCATCGTACTGTCTTTTGACTGGTCACCCTTCATCTCATCGCTCACTTGTTTTCACCAGCTTCCTGACCGCCTTGCCTCCGATCAGATTGGTCAGCCTTCATTTCGTCTGTAGTCGAAGCCGCATCACGCACGTGGCCCGCATTGATTGACAATGGAGAGACCCAGGCACAACAAGCAACCACCCGCCAAAACACCAATGAATCTGGAAGTAGAAACCATGGAGCTTCCTCGGTTAGGTGTGAACAACATACATGCAACGATACGCTTCTCGGAGTCTTGCTGTCTGAGCAATTTTGATCAGACAACACGCTGTCTTCTCGGCATACTGCAGCGAACCGTTCAAAGGAGACGACCATGGCGAAACAAGCAGCCGACCATCTTAGATGGGTTAACTGCTCGGATCATTTGTTCCAGCGTGAAGGAGGGCGTGCACTTGACGAATGAGGAAAAGCAGAACCGAATCCGTCCGTGGATTAATCCGGAAGAGCGGGTCACGGTGCATTTTCTCGATGCGCCGGACCTGAACACCACAGTGACGGGCTGCACTGACCAAGTCGGTCGACCTCTCGATCGAAACGCACGTGTCCCATTTGAAACAGAAGTATCTCCGTCCCGCTCAGCCAGGTTGAGGTGACAGAAGACTTCTCGCACTACACGCGAGATCCCGAGCGACCCCTGCAACAACAACGATTGATGCTGGTGATCAATGAGAAGCGCCCACCCATCATCTATTAGCGAACACGGAGCGCGAGATCCGTTGCGAGAAGGGATGTGCGCGTACTCGCCACTAGCAGCAGTGACCAGCTGACTACGCTACCTGTCCACAATTTAAGCGGGCACAGCACTTCGTAAAGAGAACCAACTGGACGTTATTTCTGGATTCGTCTATTTCCTCTATACCTCCTTAAGCAACGAGATGAGGAGTGTAGCAAGTATGATCAGTTCGGAGATCACGGTTGCTGAATATCTGTTAACCCGGCTGAAAGAGATCGGGGTGGATCACCTCTTTGGCGTGCCGGGAGATTTTGTACTGGGTTTCTTCAACCAGGTATTGAAGAGCAATCTACAGTATGTCGGTACATGCAATGAACTCAATGCGGCCTATGCCGCCGACGGCTATGCACGTATTCGGGGCATCGGTGCATTTTCCTCAACCTATGGTGTCGGAGAACTGAGCGCTATCAATGGTGTGGCGGGAGCATTTGCCGAACGAGTCCCGGTGGTAGTGATCACGGGCTCGCCTGCGACGGCTAATTTCCGCACACGGCCGTTGTTGCATCACACCTTGGGCGATTATCAGATTCCCTTGAGGATCTATGAGAAAATTACCGCCGCCTCAACCCAGCTCATGTCCGCAGACACGGCCCCGGCCGAGATCGACCGGGTGTTGTCGGCGTGTCTTTCTCACCAGCAACCGGTCTACATTAGTCTCCCCGCAGACGTGGTGATGAAGAAATGTCATCGGCCGAGTGCGTTCCTCTTCCCCACGCCCGTCCCTAGTGATCAGGATGCGCTCGGGGAGGCGATCAAGGAAGCGATTGGAATGCTGGATGTGGCACAGAAACCCGTTGTGATCGCCGACGTGGAATTAATCCGCTTCAAGCTGCAAAAGACCTTCGCCAGTTTTCTCGACAAAACGGGTTTCCCGTATGTCACCATGATGTTGGGTAAGACCGTTCTTTCAGAGCACCACCTACAATTCATTGGCCTCTTTGAGGGAGATCGGAGTCGCGACTATGTACGGAAGCGGATCGAGTCCGCTGACTGCGTTCTACAACTTGGAGCCTTGATGACCGATCTGAACACGGGCGGGTTCACCACCCATCTCGATGCGTCAAAGACGCATCTGTGCCAACATCCATTCCGTGAAGATCAAACATCACAATTACGAGAACGTATCTCTCCACGATTTTATCGTCGGGCTGACGGAAAAGCTTTCACCCCGAGACCCGAAAACCCTCGAGATTCATCGTGCCACCGATGGCTGCGTACACCGACATACGGAGCCGTACCGGCCGAATGCGCCGACACCGCTCACCATCAAGCGTTTCTTCGACCGTGTGAGCCATTTTATTGAACAGGATTCAATCGTCATTGCTGAAACAGGCGTGTCCCTGTTCAGTGCCGCGGAAATGCTCATGCCGGACGGAGTGACGTTCATAGGACAGACCTTCTACGGATCGATCGGCTATACGGTCGGAGCAACCCTGGGCGCTAGTATGGCCGCGCAGGACCGGCGTACCATACTGTTTGTGGGAGATGGTTCGTTTCAAGTTACCGGTCAGGACCTGTCGACGATGATCCGGAACCATCTCAAGCCGATCATCTTTCTCATCAATAATGACGGCTATACGATCGAACGGGTGATCTGTGATCGCCCCTACAACGATATTCAACCCTGGCAGTATCACAAGCTCGTCGACGTATTCGGAGGAGGGTTGGGCCTTGAGGTCCGTACGGAAGGGGAGCTTGAAGATGCGCTGGATAAGGCTGTCACCACGGATGGCCTCGTATTCATCGAAATTCACACCGGGCGGTTGGACTGTCCCGAGTCGCTCCGCAGTGCAGGTCGGTCGATGGCAAAGGCAAATCAGCTCGACTGATGTGAGACGGGATCCAACGCAACAATTGGTGATACATTCTCCGCTAGATCCAAAACAACTTCTGATCGCCTGAGGTAAACAACGGCCTGACCCCTTTCTCGGAGTCGAGCCTTTTACTTCAGATTTCGCCCGGTCTCAAAAAACAATTTCACTCTACTAGATCCCGGGCATAGGGGCCTATTGGGAAAACCTAGAAACTGAGTCGCCGATACCACGTCGTCGCCCTCGAGGAGACAGGTGGAGCAAGTGATTCTTACTCCCTGAGCCCCTAAAAGCACTATTCTGTTCAAGGGCCTCCCGCCTCCCTTCCCCAGAGTTTCCCCGTTTATCTCACACGTGAGAGCACATAAACCTGCAGTTTACGAATTTCCGATAGCCCTACCTCAGACAACCTAAACCCACAAGAAACCACAAAACCAGGATGCTCCTGACATGGGGAATCATGGGGATGGATTGTCCTGTCCTGGTAGCAGATGGGTGAAGTAACTAGCCAATAGCAGAAGTGACTTACAGTTGACGCTGCCTGAATAGCAAACTATTCCTGGCGACCGAAGGTGGTATCCAGTGACTTCAGATTGCGGGCATGTTGGAGCCCTTTCGGGTCTAACCGGAGGACTGGCGCAAAATCCAACGCGCGGGGATACCGCCGTTCTTCCTCGGGACGGTTCATGATCAATGCGGCGCACAGCGTTCGTTTTTTGAGCCACCATACACTGAGCTGTTTGTCATCCATGTGGCCGCGATAGACGACCTGGTCATGGCCGTTCGCATCGCCCCAAAATTCATATGAAAGGTCAAATACATCTGAGAAGAAATATGGAACGTGGAGGAACGGCTGAAGTTTGCCCATCATATTACGCATCGCCACCCGCCCCTGCTCCACGGCATTGTCCCAATGCTCCACCCGCCTGCGGCGGTGGAAAATGCGGTCCGGATAGTTGGCAACATCACCGGCAGCCCAGATACCGGGCACGTTGGTCTCAAGGAATTCATTGACATGGATACCATCATGCGTGTCCAACGGTGTCCGATGAAACAGCTCGACGGCTGGGATGACTCCAATACCCGCCACAACAAAGTCCGTTTGCACTTGCTTGCCCGATGCCAATATGACCTGGCTCTCGCGATTCGCATGGGTCAAGGCCACCACCTTTTCGTTTTTCATAAAGGTGAGACCGTGCTTGGAACATGTGCTGCCTCAAAGAAGGTGGAAACCGATGAGTGTGAACAGCTGTTTCCACACACGATCCTCAGGAAACACCATGGTCGTCTGCACCCGCGGCTTGCGCAGAACCGAGGCCACTTCCATTCCAATAAAGCCTGATCCAATCACCACGGCTCGCTGTCCGCGCTTGATCTGTGCGGTGGATGCGCCGCGAATCCCCAGTTGTCGCCAGATAAAAGATCCCTGGGTCGTCGGCTCCCGGGACGTGTAACCGTCGCACGGTCGAACCGGTCGCGATAAGGAGCTGCTCAAAGCCGATAACTTCGCCTGAAGTGCTATGGAGATGATGGCGACGCAGGTCCGCTTTCCCCACAGGGAAGCTGCGGTGAAGAGCGATACCGTGCTTGATAAAAGTCTGCGTCATGAAATCTGAATGTCGCTTGGCGTCTTCCTCTACCGGCTAGAAATCCCTCTCGACAGAGGGGGGCGCTCATAGGGAAGCACATGCTCTGCTGTGACGATTGCAAGATCCCTTTTGTGCGCGCCTTGTGCAACGAATTCCTTTGCGGCGTATCCGGCAACAACTCCCCGCCCAGGATGACGATAGGAAAGGATTTCATGGCTTGGCTGGACCGTCCGAGAAGAATGGATTCGCGCTGGTGGAGTGGCTCGATTGCTGGAGTCATCACGAGTACACCTTGCCCCCGGTGAGAACACGCAAGGTGTTATCCGCCCAGTGGCCATCCTGCTCCATCAGCGCCTGCCGGGATACCGCGTTCCGTCCGCAGGGGCAGCGGCCTATGACGAACGCTTCGGTTAGCCTTCATCTGCGGCGTGAAGGTCGTCCCGATACCGCGGCTGAAACGCAGGGTCGTCAAATCAATGGTCGTCGTCCCCGCATACTCGTAAGCCGGAGGCGGACATGACGAAGAGCGAGTAGCCCAAACATACAGCCGGTGGACAGACAATTTCTCAGCATTTTGGGCCTTCCTAGAAGACTCGCAATCGTATGTGTCCACCGGAGGATAGGTATTATTTCTTTGCCATGTTCCGGCATTCTTCAGCGCATTTGTGACAGGCTTTCGCGCATTGCTGACAATGCTCCGCTTTATGTTTGGCGCATTCATCGCCGCATGCCTGACAAATCTCAGCGCATAACGCGCAGAATTTAGCCGCATACGTTGAGCCGCGTGACATGAATTGAGCGGCCAGACTGCAAATATCGGCGCAGTCCCGGTCAAGTTCGATGCACCGCACCATCATCTTGATGTCTGGTTCGCGCAAACAGGATGCCGCGCACTGTTCGCACGCGCTTACGCATTCATTGCAGGCTTCGGATACAGTTTTCGTAGTGTTTAGATGGCATGACGTTTCTCCTTTCTTGTTTTGTTTGTTTCCGTATCAGCGAACATCGCGTTCACAAAATCTCTCTTCGCATGTTGCGTCGGGGGCGGCTTCGCTATGGGCTACTATTGTGGACGATGGGGGACGCCGCCCCGCCGAAAACGGATCCTGCCGAGTGCGGTCTTTCGTCGCACGGTCGGAAGTCCTGCCTGCGCGTCAGTCGACGCGACGCGAACCAGCTTTGTGTTCACAAGCTCCGTACTGAGAACTCCGTCTCCGAGCGAATCGACAGCGCGTGATTCTCAGGGTTCACCTGCGCCTCAATACGATCCCCTTACCGGGGGTGTCTGCCAGTTGCATCGGAATCTCCCTGAACAGCCACAACGGTCGATAGTCGATCCACTCGCTGGTTCAGATGAATCTGCTGATCAGACGGCCCGGACGGAGCGATTCGTGAGCAGATGGATCACCAGCAACACGATCCCGATCAAGAACAGGATCCAGGAAATCTGAACCGCCACCGCGGCCACCCCGGCCATATTCAGGGCTCCGGCAATCACTCCAACCACCAAGAACATCAGTGCGTAGTACAGCATATCGTGCTCCTTTCAATACGACGATTCGCAAGGATCACGGAATCGTCGATGGACCCACAGTTCACACATCTCACACATTCCATACTCCGGAGCTGCTTCTCACGGAAACTGCTGACGGAACCATCCCAGCTCCTCGATCACCAGGAACCCACCGCATCGTGCGCACGCCATAAGTCCTCCTGTTCCACTCTCGCCGAGAGCCGTGGACGCTGTTCACGTATCAGGCGACGATCAGACGCCTCCTCTACACCATACAGCCATGCTGGACCCTTAGCCGGATGGAATCTGACCCAAATTGCTCTGTTTGGAAAAATTGATGAGGCTGAGCCAATAACAGCAGCGCCCGGGCCAGCCGCTTCTCGCTCGAGTTAAAGAGTTGATCCACTAAGTCCTAGGTTCCCGTCTTCCCGCTGAATCTTCGCGCAGGGAACAGCGTCCTGCGGTCTACCAGCATAATATTTTCAATAGTGAGCAATTGTGAACAGAGCACCACGCTGTCTTCTCGGCATACTGCTGCGAACCTTTCAAAGGAGGCGACCATGGCAAAACAAGCAGCCGACCATCGCAAGAAAGCCGAGGAGCATGATGAACAGGCCGCTCACCAGCATAAACAGACTCGACGGGCTATGAGGCGAACTGAACGAGAAAAGGGACGCATCATGCCCACCGCGCATAGGGCTACAGCCAGCAGGCGATCAATCATGGGACTGACGCAGCAAAGTCCGATGTCGCACAGCATGGGAATAAGGAGCGGAGCCATGAAAGACGGAGCGTATGGCCCTGTTGACACCCGGTTCGCTCAGTTCACTCATGCAGCCCCGTCCCCCTCCGGAAAAGAGACGCCACTACTCCCTGTCTGTTGTCTCTGCAAACTCATTCGGGACGAGATCGAAGTTTCGCCTGATCGTGCGCGCTGGATTTCGCAGCGAACCTATCGAAAGACACATGGCGTCAATCCGGCCAGTTGTCTTCAGACTCACACCTACTGTCCGGGGTGTTTCACGCAGGTGATGGAGACAATCAGGGCAGCCCAGGTCATGACGACACTGGCGGTCGCTTAGCGAGAGGTCACTAGGCCTGGCTCGGGAAGCGGTTCTTGAGTGTGACACACAGGGAGGCCGAGATCGTGGGTCCGAACCAGCTCTGGTCGATCATCTTGGCAGGGCGGCCACGTCTCATTGATCTATCCCATGTCGTGCCCCTCGCTGCGGATTGGTCCCTGTGACTGTTCTGTCCCACTTCAGTTGGGGATAGGTGCCGTTCTGATTCTTGTGGTTCACGGTCCGGTGCTTCTGGCAACCGTGTATCATCATCCGACCTGGAGGAACTTGCATGGCTAACGTCGAATCACTCACGTGTGCCCTTGATCTTCGTGACCCATCGAACTCTTTAAGCATAGCGAGTGCCAAGCCTAGCCAAGAGATTCGAGTGCTCGTGCGTCCCGAAGACGATGCCACCGCGAAACTGATGGAGGCTGTGAGTACCCTCAGCAATGACGGGAAGTCGTTCTCTGTCGTGGTCACAAGAGAGGATGGCGCGCAGCAGACCCACAACTTGTGCTACAGAGATCTCTTGAAGGCACTCTCGGACATCGACTTAATTGAAGGTTCTACAGACTCGAGACTCCGCCACCCAGGGTACCAGTGACGCAAGGGCCGAAAGGAGACCGGCCCCACGCTGCTTGAACTGCTGTTGCGGTTGGAAGGCGACATCCAACGACGATTGAAGCCAATCCGTGTGACGCCAGTCATGACTGCCGGGATCACGGAGAGGATTTGGGGACGGAAGAATCCATCGCGCAAAGAAAAAGATATGTATTTCGTGATGAATTCATCAGCGTGTGCTCCAAAGACTGTCTGGAGTTCATGCCCGTCCCATCCACCAAAGGAGGCCGTCGCGGCTCTCTATCTCATATCGTATGATCTATTGAAGCCCGGGAAAACTACGACCCACTTCTTGAAGCCCTCGCACAACAGGGGTGCGAAACGCGTGCTCTTGTCACAATGGACCTTAAACACCTATTGTAGCGCCAAGCAAATACGTGATTGGGCCAGGCGATATATGGACAACAACGATCGGATACTCATCTCAGAAATCAAGTCAAATTGGTCTGGTTATAGTAAACTCCTTGTTGATCTGAATATGGGCTAGCGTCTATCGACTTCGTTTTTCCTCCTTCCTCCAGACCGCTCCAGTTACCATTTCTTCTTCCTTGAGAAGCTTCATTGAGACGTATCCTTCTAAAGTCAAAATAGCCTCCTAGTATAGTTCGACCATAGGGGGAACCTCACGCTGAGCTTTTCAACTGTGTTTGCATCTAGTTAGAGTCTGCGGACTCTGCAAGCCACCGCCGCGTACAGATCTCCAATACGCATAAATAGTTTAACTTAATACATTAATATTTTATTCGATTGGACCATCTACGCCGTATTTCGCTCAATTATCCGACCAAACCCATTCATACCACGTCTGGGCCCTTGTTAACAGTGAAAGTGAGCACTCATTGCTCAGACTGGGCATCTCGATTTAGTTATTACCTGCAAAGCGTGTACTCCATGTTTAATGGACCGACGTTCATAGCGAACTAGTGAATATAGCCTCATACAAGCAAATCGTGCCGCATTACGTACAACAGCAGTGCCAATCTCGAATACGACGCCGAAGGAGGCACCATTCATGGCAACGACGACGGAAGTGTCCAAAACATGAACAATGCGATATGGAACAGGCTGGCGCAACTAGAGAAGAGTTGATCACTCGTTACCCCTCGGCTTAATTGCCTCTTCACTGCGGAAAGGCTCATCGTCCTAACCAGAAGGTTGTGGCGGGATAGAATTCTATGGGGCCAGTCAAGAGCTTTCTTCTCGTCCTCATTAAACCGTCCCATTACGATGACGATGGCCACGTGATTCAGTGGATCCGTTCCGCCATTCCCTCGAATACACTCGCTGTCCTGAATGGCCTCGCGCTCGACTGCACGAGGCGCAAGGTTTTGGGTGACAGCGTCACAATTAAGATTGACATCTATGACGAAACCAACACCGTGATTCCTGTCAAATCAATTATTCGAAAGATGACAGGCTATTCCTCTGGCATGGTCGGCCTCGTTGGTGTTCAGGACAAATCAGTTCCCGCGCGCAGTCGATTTGGCGGAACGTTTTCTCAGAGCCAAAATCCCAGTTGTCATTGGGGGTTTTCACGCGAGTGGATGCCTCGCCATGCTGCCTAAACTGCCCCGAGAGATTCAAGCCGCCAGCGATAAAGGCATCAGCCTTTTTGCTGGGGAAGCGGAGAGTCATTTGGACGACGTCTTGCGTGATGCCTACGCAGGCAAGTTAAAACCCATTTATAATTTCATGAACGAGGGCCGGAGTCTGGAGAACTCACCCCCCTTTTCTGCCTGCCCATATCGTGAAGAACACATTCCGCCGACTGTCCAGCTTTGATGCAGGAAGAGGATGTCCCTTCCAGTGCAGTTTCTGCACGATTATTAACGATGCAGGGACGAAAGTCACGCTACCGCTCGCCAGATGATATTGAAAACATCATTCGAGCCAAATCTGCAACAGGACGTCGGAAGGTTTTTATTACGGATGATGATTTTGCCAGGAATAGCAACTGGGAGGTGATCCTCGACCGATGCATTAAAATGCGAGAGGAGGAAGGTCTGGATCTCTCCTTCACCGCCCAGGTCGATGTCGGCGCCTATAAATCCCACGGTTCATCGAAAAATGCGCCAGAGCTGGCTGCAGAAACATTTTCATCGGGCTCGAAACCCTCAATCCTGACTCTCTTGCTGGGGCGAAAAGCATCAAAACAAAATCTGGGAATACCGCAAGATGCCACAGGCTTGGAAAGACCATGGTTGCACGACTATTGCCGGGTATATCTTGGGCTTTCCCACAGACACGCCAGAATCCATCGCGCGCGACATCGAGATCATCAAGAAAGAGCTTCCGCTGGACGGTCTTGAATTCTTCTGTCTCACTCCACTGCCAGGCTCAGAGGACCATAGGAATCACTGTGAACGCGAAGCGTGGATCGAGCCGGATATGAACAAATACGACTTAGAGCATGTCACAATGGAACATCCTCTCATGTCCAAGGAGGGAGTGGCAACGAGCCTACCGTAGTGCCTGGAACCAATACTACACGGTGGACCATATTGAACGGGTGCTTCATCGTGCGGCGGCTAAAGACCAAGACATTTACAAGGTTATGTTCTTGTTGTTGTGTTTAGGCGGCAGCATCACTCTGGAAGGGATTCACCCACTTGAAGCTGGAATGTTCCGACACAAAGTGCGTAGGATGCGCGAGGCCTGGCATGCCACTCGAAAATCCTTTGATATTTTACCCACGCAGGGGTTGGGAGGATCTTGTCGACAGGAGTGTTCAATGGATGATTCTGATTTGGAGGTTTTACCGGATCGCTCAACGAGTGAGAATGCGACCGCAACAGCCAGAAGAGGTGGATCTGGCAATGATTCCGGTGGATGAACAGAAGGATGAGGATCTAACTTTGCTGAAAGTATATCGCGACTACATTCCCGTTAGTCACATCTCCAAGCGGACAATCACTTCGGCTCATCGATGAACTTCGCTCTAAAATATAAACCCTTGAGCTTTCCTATGCCTTACCTTTGTCCACTTTAGCATTTACGGCCCCACTTAATTTTTCCGCTTTTCAAAGCGACAGACGGTGCACTCGATCGTGGATCAGGCGAGAGGTCCTTGGCTGTCTTCTGGTGCGAGGGGGGTGAATGCATTCAGTGAGGTTCCTGTAGCCAGATGACTAAGCCACCTGTCCACAATTTAAGTGGGGCACAATAGTTTCTCCCGGTGCAGACTTCTGATACATCAGCACCTGCTTGCTTGACGAGTTCCTAATTGAGACTCATGCCGTCGGACAGAAACGCATCGGCAATTGTGCGGCCATTTGTGTACTTGTATAGATTTGAAATGTGTTAGGCCCATCTACGAGGCCTGCGGTGCGCGTGACTCACATTGTAGCTGGCACAACTACAGGGGCAGGTCAGCATGGCTTCATTCCAGAAGGGTAACGTCCCGGATGCCACGGCAGTGAAGCCGTGGCACGGAGTTCACAACAACAACGGCTTGCCTATTCACATCTCCCTCCCTCTATATCGTCCTCCACGACTAGGTTCCCCCTCTTGAGGCTTCGTTGAATTCGACCAGGGCGAGCGCGAATTCGCCTGCCATCTGGATCCTTCAAACTGAGCAATTTTGACCAGACTGCCTTCCGTCTAGTTGGATAGAGTTGATCGAAGATTTTGCGCGACCGGACTGATATAGTTTCGCGGTGTATCACACCTCCGATAAGTCAGGTATACTGTTGAGACTTTCCCTAATACCGGGCCACGCCGAACGAGAAATTCTGGGCTTCTGACGGTCTGGTGTGAATCTGCTGCTGAGCACGTTTCGCCAGGATCAACTATCCACGGGAGCGGTGCCGCCGCTGCCCATTGCAGTCTACTCGCCGGCACTCGATCTTCTGTTTCGCATTGGATGTCGACACACACGTTAGTCTTGAGACCTTCGTCTCGAACCGAGCGTTGCCCTAAGCAAGAAGCGTCAAAGAGGGGCAATCCTTAGCCGCCACCCTGGTTGCGAACTGGTTCGCGAGACCACGCATCAAAGAAAGAGACCTCACGCATGAAGGTAAGCAGCAAGATCAATCTCGGAAGCTTGCTCCAATTCAGGGCAAGCTTCCCCGAAAACGACTTGGCGGAAAAGTACGCCGGTGGCGAGCCACCGCTGCGTTCGGAACTATTCAGCGGCGACCAGATGGAGTTGCATGGCAAGACTCTGGCTGGTCTACACCGGCTGAGCCTGGGCCAGGCGTCCGGACCAGTTGCTGAGCAGGCTGGCTGAGAATGAAGGCGTCCTGATCGGAGTCCGCGATCTGTTGGCAGAGGCGGTGAAGGCGAACCGCCGGATTACGCCGGCCGGGAATGGCTGCTCGATAACTTCTATCTCATCGAAGAGCAGATTCGCATGGCCAAGAGACACTTGCCCAAGGGGTACAGCCGGGAGCTGCCTCGCATACTGACATGGCTCATCGGTTGGGCCTCCGCGCGTGTATGACATCGCGCTCGAAACGATCTCGCACGGCGATGGACGAGTCGACCCGGGAAGCCTCAGCAGTTTCGTTGCCGCCTACCAGACTATTACCAGCCTCACGTTAGGGAATTATGGGCCATCCCGATCATGCTCCGCCTGGCGCTCATCGAGAATCTCCGGCGCGCGGCGACGCGGATCGCCGCCCACAGGATCGACCGCAATCGCGCCGACTACTGGGCGGATCAGATGATGGAAATCGCAGAGAAGGATCCGAAGAGTCTGATTCTGGTGATCGCGGACATGGCGCGGTCGAGCCCGCCGATGGCGAGTGCGTTTGTGGCCGAGTTCGCGCGCCGGTTGCAGGGACAGAGCCCCGCCTTGGCATTGCCGCTCACCTGGATCGAGCAGCGGCTCTCCGAGTCCGGCCTGACGATTGAACAGTCGGTGCAGTCGGAAAACCAACAGCAGGCCGTCGACCAGGTCTCCATCAGCAACAGCATCGGTAGTCTCCGATTTCTGGGGGCGATGGACTGGCGCGACGTTCGTTGAGACGATGAGCGTGGTCGAGCAGACGCTGCGTGAGGATCCCGCTGCAGCCTACGGCAAGATGGATTTTGCCACTCGCGATCGCTACCGTCACGCGGTGGAGAAGATGGCGAGGAGCAGCCGGCTCTCGGAACGCGAAGTGGCGCGCCACGCGATTCACCTGGCGCAGCAGGGTGCGAGCAGGAGCGGCGGCGACGGTCGGGAAGCCCATGTTGGTTTCTACCTGATCGACAAGGGAGTACCCCAGCTCGAACGAACGGCAGAGGTGCGCCTCTCCACATCTGACGTCGCTTCAGCGAACGAGCGGCCGGTTTCCGTTGCTCCTCTATGTCGGCACGATCGTCTTGATGACGGGGATCTTCACCGGCGGCTTACTGGCACTGGCGTATGCCGAGGACGAGGAAGGTTGGTTACTCGCACTGGTCGGTCTCCTGTCACTACTCTGCACAAGTCAACTGGCGGTCGCGCTGGTGAATTGGCTTGCGACAGTGTTGGTGACGCCGCATGCGCTGCCGCGAATGGACTTCTCCAAGGGTATCCCCCGGAATCGAGCGCGCTGGTCGTGGTTCCGACTATGCTGAGCAGCGTTGAAAACATCGAGGAGCTGATCGAGGCGCTCGAAGTCCGGTTCCTGGCCAATCGAGACGACCACCTGCACTTCGGCCTGTTGACCGATTTTCGAGACGCGCACGAGGAAACACTTCCGGAAGACGAGCCCCTGTTGAGGCTGGCCCAGAAGAGGATCGAAGAGCTGAATGGAAAGTACAGAGAGGCGACACGCGATGCGTTCTTTCTGTTTCATCGCCCGCGCCGGTGGAATCCCGGGGAGCGGGTCTGGATGGGATACGAGCGGAAACGAGGGCAAGCTTGCGGATTTGAATGCGTTTCTGCGCGGCGGAGCGCTGAATAAAACAGCGGATCGCTTCCGCACTCGTCGTCGGTGAGACTGCGGTGCTGTCGAACGTACAATACGTGATCACCCTCGACACGGATACACAACTGCCGCGTGATGCGGCGCGGCAGTTCGTGGGAGCGATGGCGCACCCGCTGAATCGTGCGCGGTATGACGAACACAAGCAGCGGGTCTGCGAAGGATACGGCATCCTGCAGCCACGCGTCGCCGTGAGCCTCGCCAGGCACGAACCGGTCGCACTATGCGCGACTCAACGGGAGCGATCCTGGCATCGATCCCTATACGCGCGCCGTCTCCGATGTATACCAGGACCTGTTCGGTGAAGGCTCGTTCATCGGCAAGGGGATCTATGAGGTGGACGCGTTCGAACGCGCACTCGCGGGTCGCTTTCCCGAGAACCGGATTCTCAGCCACGATCTTCTGGAAGGGTGCTACGCGCGAGCGGGGCTGTTGAGCGATGTGCAGTTGTACGAGGAGAATCCCTCTTGCTACAGCGTCGATGTGAGCCGGAGGCACCGCTGGATCCGTGGGGATTGGCAGCTTGCAGGATGGCTTCTGCCCCGCGTTCCCGGTCCCGGAGCGCAGCGTCAGAACAATCCGCTCTCTGGACTGTCTCGATGGAAGCTCTTCGACAACCTTCGGCGTAGTCTTGTCCCATCGGCATTGACCGTCCTGTTGCTGCTGGGTTGGACGGTCTTGTCACCGTTCTGGTTGTGGACCTTGTCGGTGATCGGAATCATCCTCATTCCTCCGTGTACTGTGCCACGATCCTGGATCTGTTTCAGAAGCCGGAGGATGTGCTGCCGGAGGCAGCATTTCGCCGCCGCGCTACGCTCGGCCAGCCGGCACGTCGTTCAGGCGGTGTTGACGATCGTGTGCCTTCCCTACGAGGCGTTCTTCAGTCTGGATGCGATTGTGCGCACGATCTGGCGGATGTTGGTCACGCGGACACGACTGCTGGAATGGAGTCCGTCAAGCGACTCGGATCGCAATCGCCGCACAGACCTTCGTCGCCTACTGCCGGACGATGTGGATCGGGCCCGTTCTTGCCACTGCCGCGGTGATCTATCTGACGCTAGTCTGCATCCGAGCGCGTTAGATGTGGCGCTGCCCATTCTGGGCCTCTGGTGTCGCTTCCCCCGCTATCGCGTGGTGGATCAGCCGGCCGACTCACTCGGCGTGCATGCTAAGTCTGACGACCAACCAGACTATCTTTCTCCAGGAAGCTGGCCCGGAAGACCTGGGCGTTCTTCGAGCAGTTCGTCGGTCCGGACGATCATTGGCTGCCACCGGATAACTATCAGGAGCATCCCGTTGCCGATGGTCGCGCATCGCACGTCGCCGACCAATATGGGACTCGCGCTGCTCGCAAATTTGTCTGCATACGACTTCGGTTACATTTCGGCCGGACAACTCATCGAACGCACGACGAATGCACTCCATACGATGGAAGCGTTGGAACGGCACCGGGAGCCACTTCTACAACTGGTACGACACGCAGTCGCTGAAACCGCTGCCAGCCGACCTACGTGTCGACGGTGGACAGCGGAAACCTCGCGGGCCATCTGCTGACACTGCGGCCTGGTCTGCTCGCGCTCCCCGATCAGAAGATTCTGGGGTCGCGATTCTTTGATGGGCTCAGCGACACACTCAGGGTCCTCGAGGATGCTGACAGGGAAGCCACTCCGGCCCAGCCTCGCTCAATTTCAGAACGCATCTGGAGTCTGCCTACGAGTCCCGGCCGACTACGCTCACGGCGGCGCGGCTCTGCCTTGACCGGCTGGCGACATCTGCCGAAGAGACTGCTCGCGAGCCTGAAGGCTGCCCCCGAGGGCCAAGCGACCTGGTGGGCGCGTGCACTTGCCCGGCAATGCCGGGACGCCCTCAATGACCTCGATGCTTCTCGCTCCGTGGGCATTGCTGTCCGCCTCACGGAATAGGCTCAGCGAATGTGCGACCAGCTCGACGAGATTCCCACGTTGCGCGAATTGGCAAGACTTGACGTGGCGTGTCTGCCGGCCATCGAGCATCGGTTGGCCTCAGAGGCGACGTCACGGGGAGAGCACGTGGGTCGGTGACCTTCAACGAACTCGTTGCGAAGGCAAGCCAGCGCGCCAGAGAACGAATCGCGACCGTCGAAGGACTGGCACGTCAAGCCAGTCGCTTGGCCGAGTGTGGAATATGATTTCCTGTTCGACAAGGGCTGTCATCTGTTGGCGATCGGCTTCAACGTCGGCGAGCGCCGGCGGGACTCGAGTTACTACGATCTGTTGGCTTCGGAAGCGAGATTGTGTTGTTTCGTGGCGATTGCACAGGGACAACTGCAGCAGGAGAGCTGGTTTGCGTTCGGGCGTCTCCTCACGACCGCCGGTGGCGGGCCGGTACTCATCTCGTGGAGCGGGTCGATGTTCGAGTACCTCATGCCGCTGCTGGTGATGCCGACATACGACAACACGCTGCTCGACCAGACCTGCAAGGCGGCGGTGGAGAGGCAGATCGAGTATGGAAGGCAGCGCGGCGTCCCGTGGGGCGTGTCGGAATCCGGCTATAACACCATCGACGTACATCTGAACTACCAATATCGCGCATTCGGCGTGCCCGGCCTGGGACTTAAACGTGGGCTTGCCGATGATGTGGTCATCGCGCCCTACGCCTCGGCGCTCGCGCTGATGGTGGCGCCCGAGGAGGCGTGCCCGAATCTGCAGCGGCTCGCAGCGGCGGGGCTCGAAGGACCGTTCGGTTTATATGAAGCGATCGACTATACGCCTTCCCGTCTCCCGCGCGGACAATCGAGTGCCGTGGTTCAGTCCTATATGGCCCATCACCAGGGCATGAGCCTCTTGTCTCTGGCCTATCTGCTCCTGGACCGTCCGATGCAGAAACGATTCGAGTCGGATCCGTTGTTCCAGGCGACCACGCTGTTGCTCCAGGAGCGGATCCCAAAGGCCACGGCATTCTATTCGCACAGCGCCGAGCTCTCGGACATCCAGACGACTTCCGGTGGATGGGAGACGCCGGTGCGTCGGTTCAACAGCCCTCACACGCCGATTCCGGAAGTGCAGTTGTTGTCGAACGGCCGATACCACGTGATGATCACGAACGCGGGGGTGGGTACAGCCGTTGGAAAGATCTCGCCGTCACACGCTGGCGCGAAGACAGTACCTGCGACAACTGGGGCACGTTCTGTTACATCCGCGACGTGGACGAGCGGGGAGTTCTGGTCCACGGCCTATCAGCCGACGCTCAAGCAATCGAAGAACTACGAAGTCATCTTTTCTGAGGGACGGGCTGAGTTTCGCCGCCGCGACCAGAATATCGAGACGCATACCGAGATCGTGGTGTCGCCGGAAGATGACATCGAACTGCGTCGAATCCGCATCACCAACGGCTCGCGGACCAGCCGGACGATCGAGATCACGAGTTACGCGGAAGTCGTACTCGCATCGTCTGCCGCAGACGCGCTGCATCCGGCATTCAGCAATCTCTTTGTTCAGACCGAGATCATCCGCGACCGGCACGCGATCCTCTGTACGCGCCGGCCCCGCTCCCTCGACGAGCACTCGCCGTGGATGTGTCATCTCATGGCTGTGCATGGAGCACGACATCGGAACGATGTCCTACGAGACGGACCGCCTGCAGTTCATTGGCCGGGGTCGCACTCCCGCTGATCCACAGGCCATGAGTCATTCCGCGATGCTCTCGGGCAGCGAAGGCTCTGTGCTCGATCCGATTGTCGCCATCCGGTGTCAAATCACGCTCGATCCGGAAGAATCGGCCACGATTGATATGGTGTCCGGCATCGGCGACACCCGCGACGTCTGCCTGGGGCTGATCGAGAAATACCACGATCGGCGCCTCGCCGATCGTGTCTTCGATCTGGCATGGACCCATAGCCAGGTGGTCATGCGGCAGTTGAATGCCACCGAAGCCGATGCACAACTCTATGGCCGATTGGCCAACTCTGTTCTCTATGCGAATTCATCTCTGCGGGCTGACCCCGGCGATCTGATCAAAAACCGCCGCGGGCAATCCGGGCTCTGGGGCTACGCGATCTCAGGCGACTTGCCGATCGTGCTGCTGCAGATCGGAGATCCGGCCAATATCGATCTGGTGCGCCAACTTGTACAGGCCCACGCGTATTGGCGCTCCAAGGGGTTGGCTGTGGACCTGGTGATCTGGAACGAAGATCACGCCGGATACCGGCAACTACTCCACGAACAAATCATGGGGCTGATTGCCGCGGGTCTCGAAGCACACGTGATGGATCGACCGGGAGGCATCTTCGTCCGTCCTATTGACCAAATTTCGAACGAGGACCGCATTCTGCTCCAATCGGTCGCTCGCGCCATCCTCACCGACAGGCGGGGGTCGCTGGCGGATCAAATCACCCGTCGTGGTCATGTGGACGTCACCGTGCCGCGTCTGACTCCAACTCGAACCCGCCGCGCTGAGCCCTTGCCATCCGTTGCGGTACCGCGCACCGATCTCACCTTTTTCAACGGGCTGGGAGGGTTCACGCCTGATGGCCGCGAGTATGTCATTACGACTTCGCACGGGCACGTGACCCCGGCACCGTGGGTCAATGTCCTCGCGAATCCGAACTTTGGCACCGTCGTCTCGGAGAACGGCCAGGCCTATACCTGGAGTGAGAACGCCCACGAATTCCGTCTCACTCCATGGCTCAACGACCCGGTGAGCGATGCGAGCGGGGAAGGCTTGTATCTTCCGGGACGAAGAGCGGGGCCACTACTGGTCCCCCACGCCGCTGCCCAGCCGCGGGGCGACACCATATGTCAGTCGGCACGGCTTCGGCTATAGCGTCTTTGAGCATACGGAACGCGGCATCCGCTCAGAGCTGTGGGTGTACGTGCGCGACGGATGCATCGATGAAGTTCATGGTGCTCAAGGTACGAAACGAGTCGGAGCGATCGCGCAAGCTGTCTGCGACAGGTTACGTGGAATGGGTGCTGGGAGATCTACGGCCAAAATCGGCGATGCATATCGTGACCGAACTGGACCCCAAGAGCGGCGCCCTCTTCGCACGAAATCCCTATCACACGGAGTTCGCCGGCCGGACTGCCTTCATTCGACGTGGACGAGACGACTCGGACCATCAGTGGCGACCGGACAGAGTTTATCGGACGCAATGGCACGCTTCGCAGTCCGGCCGCGATGGCCCGGGTCGCGGCTGTCGGGCAAAGTGGGGGCCGGGCTCGATCCCTGCGGCGCAATCCACGTTCCATTCGAGCTGGCCGGCGGGCAAGAGCGCGAGATCATCTTCAGGCTTGGGGTTGGGCGGGACGCCGAAGATGCTCGGAACTGGTGCGCCGCTTTCGTGGATCCTGCCGCGGCGCGCGGCGCGCTCGAAATGGTCTGGCAGTACTGGAAGCACACGCTTGGCGCGGTGCATGTGGAGACACCGGACCAGTCGCTCAACGTGCTGACCAACGGCTGGCTCTTGTACCAAACGCCTGGCGTGCCGTCTGTGGGCGCGCAGCGGATACTATCAATCGGGCGGCGCCTTCGGTTTCCGCGATCAGCTTGCAGGATTCGATGGCGCTCATCCACGCCGAGCCGCAGCTTGTGCGCAAGCACCTCCTGCTCTGCGCCGCCCGGCAGTTTCAGGAAGGCGATGTCCAGCACTGGTGGCATCCCCCGTCAGGACCGAGGCGTGCGCACGCGCTGTTCGGATGATTACCTCTGGCTGCCGCTGGCGACATGCCGCTACGTGTCTGAGCACCAGGGGACAGCGGGGTGCTGGATGAACCCATCCACTTCGTCGAGGGCCGCCCGGTCAATCAGGAGGAGGACTCGTATTACGATCTACCGGGCCGGTCTGCAAAAGGCGGCCAGTCTGTACGAACACTGCGTGCGAGCCATTCTGAGGGGCCTCACACGCGGGGAGCACGGCCTGCCACTCATCGGCTCCGGTGACTGGAACGACGGCATGAACATGGTCGGCAAACAGGGCAAGGGCGAGAGCGTCTGGCTGGGATTTTTCCTGTATGACGTGCTCATGCAGTTCACGAAGGTTGCACGCCTGCGTGGTGACCTGTCCTTTGCTGAACGTTGCCAGAGCGAAGCGGCGCACATGCGCCAGAATATCGAGCAGCATGGCTGGGACGGAGAGTGGTATCGCCGCGCCTACTTTGACGATGGCTCGCCGCTTGGGTCGGCGAGTAATCGCGGAATGCCAGATCGATTCGATTGCGCAAAGCTGGTCGGTGCTGTCCGGCGCGGGCGATGCCGGCGCGCTCACGCATGGCCATGGAAGCGCGCTGGACGAGCGCCTCGTTCGCCGGGACCATGCGCTGATCCAACTGCTGGATCCGCCGTTCGACAAATCAAATTTGAATCCTGGCTATATCAAAGGGTATGTTCCAGGCGTGCGAGAAAACGGCGGGCAGTATACGCATGCGGCGATCTGGGCGGCGATGGCGTTCGCCGCATTGGGAGATAGACGGCGCGCGTGGGAACTGTTGGCCATGATCAACCCGGTCAACCATGCGAGATTTCCGGAGGGGACCGCGACCTACAAGGTAGAACCGTACGTGGTCGCGGCCGATGTCTACGCGCGTCTCGCCGCACACCGGCCGCGGTGGATGGACGTGGTACACGGGCTCGGCAGGCTGGATGTACCGGCTTATCGTCGAATCACTCCTCGGGTTGAGGCTGGAAGTAGACAAGCTATACGTTGCCCCGTGCCTCCCCGCGGATTGGAAGGGGTTCACGTTGCACTACCGGTACCGGGAAACTCTCTACCATATCAGCGTCTTACAAGACAGCGCCTGGACTGGCGAGACGAGCGTGATTGTCGATGGCGTCGAGCAGCAGCATAAAGCAGTTTCTCTTGTGGACGACCGTCAGGAACACTCGGTTGAGGTAAGAATACAGGCCGCCGGAGTGAATGGAGAGTAACGGCCTACACCACGATCAAAACACGTTGTGCACTGGGCTAGCGTATCTATTTGAATGAGAGCCCGTAGCGTCATTGAAGTACCCGGCCCTCGTAATACCGCTTGACCGGGCCCTCCACGGCGTCTAGCATAGGGCCGTGCGGTATTGAGCCTCGCTGACTGACCTATCCCGCGCGCGTGCTGATTTCTTTCTGCGCGTTTGATTCTCCAGTCTCCGCCGCTCCTCTGCCAGAGTGTTTCCGAAGTGCGGCAATCATTGGGCCTGACTACCAGGACGGATGAGGATCATGTCCTGGAGGACACCGAACCCGCGAATACGCGGTGGAATTTTCGGTGCGGGCTCCCAACATATGAAGGAGCGCCTCGATGACACCGGAAGAACAAATTGCGAAGATGAAGAAGGCCATCGCGCAGGCCATTAAAGTGATGGGAGACCGATTTGGATCGACGGAAGCGGACGTTGCGAGGGCTATCGATGAGTTGAAGACGTCCATGCTCACGGCGCCTGCCGCAGCGGCTCCATCTCCTCAGGCCCAGGTAGCCGTGGCCGCTGAGGCGTAGCGACTGTAAGCCAGATTGCATCGCCCAATATGAGAGGGGGATAGTATGAAGAACACCACGCAAGTCTATGTGCTGACGCTCAATGCACCTTCAAGAAAAACGGTTCGACTCTGGACCGGTGCGAGCATCCATTCGTTGAGGCACTGCTCCAGCAAAAGATTGATCGTACGCTGGCGGAGATGCAGCAGCATGTGGATCATTTGCAGCGCGCCATCAGCGTGCTGGCGACGGGCGGATCGTATTCCATCAATCGCTCTCGATAATGTGCCACAGGAACAGGTGCCGTAGTCGCGGAACACCTTGACCAAGATTGAGTACGAGCCATCATGCCGGACGATGTAGAAGGTAAGAAGATTCATACTGAAGCCAGCCGGCCGGCGCTCCGTCGCGGAAACCAGCCGATGGCGATCTCACGTGTAGTGAATCTCAGATTGAGGACATTCTCTCTGAGGGTGAGTCCAGCAGGCCAATGAGCAAGAGCGACAAGGGCCTTCATATAAGACGCCAGCCGAAGCCCTCGCGATAAACAGCTCTGGGTGAGGTGTGTGCGTTCTTGACCTGCCGAATCCTTGGTGATTTCCTGCCCTCGCTGTCCCATAGAAGCATCATGCGACGAGTTCCTTTCCGGTTCGTCTTGCCGCTCCCCATGATCACCATCGACACGTTGGGATACAACCGGCGGCCCTTGCGATTGCGGCGGGGTATACGATATCGATAGCCCGAAGGCAGAGGAATCGTATGATTGATCAAAGGACTGGTGCTAGGCCTCGTTGGCCTCTTCCCGCCCACGACTATTGGTCCACCCCTTCGCTGAGTCGTTGTTGCAGCATCTGGACCTTTGCCCTGGATCTTCCATTCTCGATATCGCCTGTGGCCATGGGATTCCGGCATTCTATCTCGCAGAGCTGGTGGGGCCCACGGGGCAGGTCCTGGCCATCGATCTCAGTGGGCGTCAGGTTGGAGCGCGCGAGTGATTCAAGGAACACAACTCCCGTGGCTGCGGTTCGAATGCCTGGATATGCGCGCACTGCCTCCGCGCTCTGCCACGTTTTGACCGCATCACGGGCAATCTCTCGGTCATGTTTTTCCGTCCCAACCGTTTCGAAGTCGTTCAGGGATTGGTGGCACATCTCAAACCAGGAGGTCAACTCGTGCTGACCTTTCCTTCGCTCGGTACGTTCGATTCGCTCTGGCGTCGGATCGATCAGGAGATGGCCGTCCGCGGCCTCCTGGCGGAGCGTCGTCGACTGGAGGTCTATCTCGCCGAACGGCCGTCGGCAGCAGAGGTTCGTGGATGGCTGGTGCGGCTTGATCTCGCGGGTATTGTCGTGGCTGAGTATCCCTTGGAGGTGGGGACTGGCGCCGGTCAGGCGTTTCTCCACCATCCGCTCCTCCGGGGCGGTTTTCTCGATGATGCCTTTGAATGTTTCGAGGATCAGAGGCTGGCGAATGAGGTCATGACAAGGGTCTCGGAAGATGTGGAGCGCTTCACACCACTCATTGCGCAGAGGTGTGTGTTGTCAGGCTGGAAGCTTTAGCAGGATGCTGAAAAAGTCCTCCAGCATGGAAAGATCGTTACGCGTGAGACGTGAAAAGTGAAACGTAGCATTGCCGAAGGCTCTTCCTCTGAAACCTGTCACCTTTTACGTTTCACTTTTCACGCACGACAGGGAAGGCCTTTTTGAGCATCCTGCTGGAGTGTATTGCTGTTAGGTCGCACGAGCAGGCCATTAATCTTCTGAAGAAAGGATCGCCGGCCCGGAGACGTCTGGGTTAAAACCGATATCCAAGTTCTACGATGTACATGTCCACGCCGAGACTGGACGATCCGTACAGGCCGGCATCGGAGAAATGTTGGACTCGAAAGCCGGCATAGGCGTGAGAAAATGGATTGACGCGAATCCCCGCGGTCGCGACGATTTGAACCGGCCCCCGAAGTCTTGTGTGCCGAACTTGTAGTTGCTGAAGAATCCTGCTCCAGCTCCGGCATCGAAGGTGACAAGTCCGTCCCAGCCGTTCAGCCCTAGACCAGGCACGACCGTCATCATCAGACCGCTCTCATCTGCCCCTGTCAGTAGCCCCGCGCTTGCGATCAGTCTCGTGTCTAGACTCCACCTGCTTTCACCGAGTGGCCAGGACCAGGGGAGTTTGATGACCGCTGCGATGTCGTACAGGTGGAAATAGTATTTTGCCTCTTTCCCCATGAGGGGAATTTTTTCACCGAAGCCTATGCGGGGGCCTAGGCTCAGGAGGGTGATCCCTTCCGCAAAACTGGGGCGCAGAACGCCGTGGAAAATGAGAGGATAAGGATCAGCTGCAGGAGGTATGAACGTCTATGGTGGCGCATATGCGGTCTCACGGTGACCAGCATTAGTCTGACATGGTTTGATGATTCCTCCAGTTAATCTTGCTTATCGACGACACCGGCGTGTTGCGTTCAAGGCTCCAGTATAGTCCAAATCGAGGCGTGGTTTATACGTTCGTATCGGTGTGATCCAGGTGTGTTCAGGTGGGATCGCTGCCGAATCTGAGAGGCATGCAGGTGCAATCAGTTTGAGATCGTGACCGGTGGAGTCGCGACAGACCGCGTGTTGTTCAGTACGGCAAATTAAATGTAAGGGCGAGGAACGGGGCAGGATGTGAAGGGGCGCTTCGACTGAAGCGCCCCTTCTACAGCTTGTTGGCGCTGGGCTAGAAGCGACCGCGTCCGCCGCGATCGCCACCACCACCGCCGCCGAAACGACCACCGCCACCACCACCGCCGGTGCGGGGCTCTTGTGGCTTGGCTTCATTGACAGTCAGGGGGCGTCCGTCCATCTGTGAGCCGTTCAACGCGGTAATCGCGGCTTTGGCTTCTTCTGGTGTGGCCATCTCGACAAAGCCGAAGCCTCGTGATTGCCCGGTGAACTTGTCCGTGATCACACGCGCAGACTCGACGGTGCCGTGCGCGGCGAAGAGGGTGGTGAGCTGTGATTCAGTTGCCGCATAGGGCAACCCGCCGACATAAAGTTTTGAACCCATGGGGGTTCCTCCTTCTGAAATGGATATTGTTTGAGACTCGAGAACGAATATACGAGGGGAAGGGACAGGCCGAAGACGCGAGCAGTGCAGCGACTTGGGTCGAGCTTCCGATCAGATTCTCGGTAACAACAATATCGGTGATGGGCCGTTCAATTTGCTGTTTCCTGCGAGGCCCGCCGCGTGAAACAGGGATATCCTAGCAGAGGCGGATATGAAAAGCTATAGACCCCAGTTTCATACATGTGCGGTGTATGCACGCCGGCCTACACATCCGCATTGCCGGTGGGGCCTGGGCCGGGCCAGATCAGATAGGGCGGCTTCTTCATTGTCTCGGCTGAATGCGGATAGAGACGTTGGGCATAACTGTAGGCGTCTTCTTGCGCAATCAAGCAGGTGGCTGCGGCGAGATGGTTGGAGATGACGTGGAAGTCTCCTCGATCATCCGCTGCGATGGTCGCCATATAGAGGGCGCAGGAAAAGCTCCCTTCTTTTGAGCAGGCAGTGCTGATCAAGAGATGCGATCCATTTGGAAAGGTCATGATCGGGTCCAAATTAGTACGGCTCATGCCTATTCCTCCGTAACGCGTGTGATGTTATACGGCCTGGTTTGCGTAAGGGGTCACATAGAGCCTGAGGAGGTGTCCATCCCATACGGTTCCTTCAAGAGCGACCACTGCGTTTAAGGCCTGCTCGCCGGATCCCATTTCGACGAATCCGTATCCGGCGGACTTTCCCGTATGTTTGAACCGGACTACATACGCTCTGGCGACGAGACCGTAGGAGGTGAAGATGCCGCGTAGTTCGCAGTCCGAAACCTCGTCAGGGAGTCCTCCCACATACAGAACCCGTTTCCCCATCGAGATTCCCTTCGTGACGTCTCAGTTGGTTCGAGTGCGCGAGTCTTCGATAGACAAGACAGCCCGCAACGAGATTTCAGGCTGCCACTCACCGCTGCATTTTGATTCGACAGACATCTGGACCGTCCTTCTTAGCCTACAGATCGTGTTATCCGAACAGAGTCGAGTGCGGTACAACCGATGTTGTTCGACGATCTCCTTGAAGAGACTTGCGTGCAGAGCAGGGCGGAAACTAGCGCATCGATCGCGCAGGATCTAGAGGGAAGGACCGGAGGCGCGAGGGATAGAGTAGTGACCGGACTTCATCTGGGGCTACCATAGCACAGTTTTGCTCGGATAGCGAAGGCGTCGGTCTGCCATGACAGGATAAGAGCCCAATATCTGGAACGTAGGAATCACTGTTCCCCCGCCTGAATCGAGCCTGTCTTCTTCAAGAGAGTTGACGCCGGAAGGGGCTTGCTGTACGATGACCCTCACATCGTTGTCGCAGTAGTCCGGCGGCGCGGCTGTATACACCATAACGGACTTCGCGATCGCATCGCGACCAGGTCCTGTAGGAGTTGATGCCTTCCTGGTTTCTCTCCCCTCGGTTCTCTGATCCCGTCTTAATGCGATCACACTGAAAGGATAGTGCATTGCATACCTCTGTTCACACGAGTTTTTATACCTTTGGTCTGTCTGAACCGCTCTTGCGGGACTTGACGGCAGCGGGCTTGCTGGTTCCCACTCCCATTCAAGCTCAGGCCATTCCACCAGCCCTTGAGGGCCGGGACGTCATCGGTTGTGCGCAAACCGGTACGGGGAAGACGGCAGCATTTGTTGTCCCCATGATCGAACGGCTCGCGGTCCTGCCGAAAGGTCAGCCGCAAGCCTTGATCCTTGCACCGACGCGCGAGTTAGCATTGCAGATTTTCGCTTCAATCGAGAAGCTTGGTCGCAGCCACCATATTTCAGCGACGGTCATCGTCGGGGGAGCGACATGCAGGCGCAGATCAGAGGATTGCGCCAACGGCCAGATATTCTGGTTGCCACACCGGGGCGGTTGCTGGACCACATGTGGAACGGGACGATCAATTTGGCCCCGATTAAAATTTTGGTGCTCGATGAAGCCGACCGTATGCTCGACATGGGTTTTGCACCACAGATTAATCAGATTCTTGATGCGTTGCCGGTGGAGCGACAAACGTTGCTCTTTTCCGCTACGATTCAGACGGATGTCACCCGCCTGGTTCAAACGAGCCTGAACGGCGCCGTTCGTGTGATGGTGACGCCTGCCTCGACGACGGCCGACGGTGTCACTCAGGCGTTGCATCATACGACCTCTCAGGAAAAGACGAAGCTGTTGGTGTCGTTGCTCGCAGCAGAACGAGGGACCGTCCTCGTATTCGCTCGAACAAAGAGCCGGGTCGATCGACTCGGTCAGACGCTTGAACAGGCCGGTCACCGCGTCGCAGTCATCCATGGAGACAGAAGTCTGCCACAGCGCCTCCGTGCTCTCGACGGATTTAAACGAGGACAGGTCAGAATTCTCGTCGCGACGGATATCGCGGCCCGCGGGATTGATGTGGCTAATATCGGTCACGTGGTGAATTATGATTTGCCCAATTGTCCGGAGGACTATATTCATCGTATTGGACGGACAGCCCGGATGAAGATGACCGGGCGAGCCACCAGTTTCGTGACCTTCGAGGAACATGATCAGCTGTGCGCGATCGAAACGCTGTTGGGGCATTCTGTGCCGTTGGCAGAGGGAAGCCCTCGCCCCAATGATCGTCCGCATGTGCGAGGGGGGTGAACGTTCCAGGGGTGATCGTCAGCGGTGGGGCCGTTCAGGCGAGGACCGAAGCCAGCATCAGCCGAGTCCCCCGTCATACCGGAGGGGGCCAGGCTTCATAGGACAGAGTCTAACGGCTAGGGAGAGGTCGACGACGGGTATCTACTGACAGGTAAAGGGTTGTGAGTGATCAGAGGAGTATCATCGTGGCAAACCCAAAGGGTGACGGGCTGCATACAGGGAAGAGATGGGTAAGAATTCCAGATGGCACGAAGGTCAAGTTTCGTGGAGATGGCCGCGAAGGCATTATCGACGGACTGACAGAATTGGTCGTCGGCCCTGGCCGAAATCCGGATAGCCGGACGCAGTATCGCATCAATATCGGAGATCCTGACCGGGCACTTGCGATTGAGGATGATTTGCTGGTTCTGACTGATGCGGATGGTGTTGTCCTCATCGTGAAGCAAAAGGGCGAATATCGCCGTGTGGTCACCCAACAACTGCAGGCAGTTTTTAGCGCTGACCGCTTTGTGAAAGCGGCGTAGAACGGGAGTGAAGCGCAGCGCTCGCGATCACGCCATTCCTAGTAGAGTGGCTCTTGCGGGCCCCACTGAAGCCCGGCCAAATCTGGATCTTCTCCTCCGTGCTCAGAGGGCGAGCGGGCTTCTCGGTCTTGCGCTGCTCTCGTCGGGCGTCTTTCTCGCGCCGCTGAATCTGTTTCGCTTTCTCACGGTCTCGTTTTGCGATCGTCGTTTTTCCTGCTCGTCCGATGGCGCCCTCCTTTGCGTCGCGACTCGTATTGAGTCGCCGGATCGCCTGCTGTTATGTGGCCGTATCCGCTCTACGATGAAGATTGCGACGATTCCGTCGCTCCACGGCGTCTCTTGCTGCTTGAATCCGCAGCATGGTCGGTGGTCTTGGATTCTCGTTCAGCCGTACGGGTGCGAGTGCCCTGGCCGAATCCACGGCTTGCCATGTTCGACACTTGTCGACGGATGTCTTCCATTGAAGTTGTCACGTTGGTCTCAAGAGGACCTGGAAGGCCGAGCACCTCCCATCGGATTTTCGGTTTCCGGATCGCCCGTGCTCGGTTCTTCCTCGTCTTATCGGCTCGCCACCCAGTGGATAGCTTCATACGTGCTCCTTTATAGAACTTGGCATCTCCAACGTGGGAAAACGCTCGAAGGAGATGAGGGGTCGGATGGAACTGCCTCAATCACTCCGCCCATCTTCCTGCCGGGCCTCTACGTGCAGAAAAAGATGGAACGTATGAGCAGCATCTACTATATGAGAAATCGCGCTGACACAATCAAGAAAATTTGACCCGCGCGGAGGCTAGTGCTCGCTCGCTTGACGGTAGAGAGTACCATGGGTCATGGCGAGAGTCAAATAGGGTATTTAGCTAATAACATATACTTTGCCTGGTGGAGATGCCCCTCGGCCTGCGTTGACGCACCGCCATCGAGTGATAGCTTATAAATCGCGCGTCGTAGGTGCGGGGACATTGATCCTCGGGAACGGGAACCGTCCAAATTCAATGGTCGTACGCATCGCATACCCAATGCTGATGGAGTCACTGCCAATGATTCGAGGATCAATGAGGGACTTCAGCCAGGTGAAGTCGAGTACTCCGCCCGTGAGTGTTGCATAGACGCAGCGTCCGTGGAAGGCGAGGGAGCTTTGCGAGAGGTAGGCGATCGGACGGCAAGGACCGGTAGGGAAGGATCGTCGTAAGCTAGAGATTTGAAACTCATGGGTTTGCCGGATGCGTACTTCACCGCATGCTGCGATTCAACTGGTGCGATTGCAAAAATGTGTTTGTGAAACGTGTCTCCTGATGTACGGTGGAAACATGGTAGGGGCGCGCGATGGTGCAGACCTCGAATCGATCCTCTTTCTTGAATAGATTTCGGCAATATCCTCGCGTCCGTGTCCCTGCTCCTTTTGTCTGCGCACTGTCTCAGTGCCACTCTCGCCGTTGGTTGAGGAGGCCCGGTATCGACTTGGGCGTGGTCTATGATCTTTCCATACGAGGCGCTCGAGTCAGCACGCAAGCTGAGATTAAGCCAGGGACGAAATCACGTTGAGCTTGCGCCTTCCCAAGCAAGTCAAGTCTGCCGATGTTGCCGTTGCCACCGTGAAGTGGGCGAAGGATCAATTCTTTGGCCTAGCGTTCACGGAATTATCTCCCGCTGCACGGACTCGCCTGGAAAAATACGTGGCTGTCGTTTCGACGACTGCCGCGTAGTTTCCGGCCCATTCGTCGCACCGCCCAATCTTTCTATGTCGTGTATTGCTTGAGCAGGTGTCCTGCGCCGGCACTCTTCGCTGGTGCATGAGCATGCATCGGTTTGCAATAATGGTTGGCTGTTGATCGTGCCGGGTTGGGCGTTGTATTCGATGGGTTGTTGGGGGTGCGAAAGCTATGAGCCCGACATTCCTGAACCGGGGATTGAACTTCCGATCAGTCTGCGCGAGCCGGATCAGACTGCGACGATGAATGTCGATTCCTGCTTGACTTGCGTTCTTTTGAATCAGATTACTTGATGGCCACCGCTTTGACTTCCTTGAACGTGGTCTGGCCAAGCAGGACCTTCTGAACTCCATCCTGCATGAGTGAGGTCATACCCTCTTCAAGGGCAGTCTGCAGCATCTCTTCAGTTCTCGCCTTCGTCTGAATCATGCGTTTGATTTTGTCTGATCCCAGAAGCAACTCATGGATGGCTACGCGTCCTTTGTAGCCAGTGCGATTGCAGGTTTCGCATCCCTTCCCGCGGGCTAGGCGGAACGTGTTGTCTTGTGGGATGCCGAGCTTGTCCCAATGTTCAGGCCCATAACCCTGGCGGATTTCCTCGTATTCTATCGGCTGTTCCGACATACTGTTCCTTGCAGTCCTTGCAAATCCGGCGAGTGAGGCGCTGGGCGAGGACTCCCAACATGGCGTCGGCAAAACTGAACGGGTCGCAGCCCATATCGAGAAGTCGAGTGACGGTTTCCACCGCGCTGTTTGTGTGGAGCGTGCTCATGACGAGGTGTCCGGTCAATGAGGCTTCAATGCCGATGTCAGCCGTTTCTTTATCTCGCATTTCACCGACCATGATCACGTCTGGGTCAGCCCGAAGAAACGCGCGCATGGCAGCGGCAAACGTGAAGTCGATTTTTGGCAGAACTTGAACCTGCCGGAGCCCATACTGTGTGATTTCGACGGGGTCTTCCGCCGTCCAGATCTTCAGGTCGGGGTGTTGATGAATCCGAGGACAGAGTGGAGGGTCGTGGTTTTCCTGAGCCGGTTGGCCCGACGCAGAGAATGATGCCGTAGGGTTTTGCGGCGATCACCTTGATCGCTGCGAGATTCCTGTCCGAGAACCCCATCTTGTCGAGGGGCAAAGGTTCGCTGGCCGCGAGTAGACGCATGACCACGTCTTCGTTGTATCCGGCGGTGGGAATCGTCGCGACGCGCAATTCGATTTCCTTGTTCTCCGACAACTTAAATTTGATCTTGCCGTCCTGGGGTTTTCGCCGTTCTGCGATGTCGAGGCTGGCCATAATCTTCAGACGCGACACGATGGCGCGCCGATAGCTTTGCGGAATCTTCATGTATTCGAAACAATCGCCGTCGACCCGGAAGCGGACAAGCGTTTCACGCTTTTCGCCATAGGGTTCGACGTGAATATCGGAGGCGCCTTGCCGATAGGCATCGGCGATGATCTGATTGGCTAAACGCACGATGGCATTGTCATTTTCGTCGAGCCCGCCTCCGGCATCTTCCACCGCCGCTTCTTGAGCTTCGTTGACGAGTTCGCCGAGAATGTCGGAGACATTCTCATCTAACTTTCTGTGTACTCCCGGTGTCTCCCTGCCCTGTGGCGGAGCCGAGGAACTGGGCGATATCGCGACGGAGGCTGATGGCAAAGCGAATGTTCAGGCCGGGGAACGTCCGCTTAATATCTGCCACGCGGTCGAGATCGCCGGGGTCGTCCGTCAAGATTTCAATGGCGGTTCGGTCCCGCTTGAGGGGCATCCAGTGGTTTTTCTTGAGGTAGTCGACGTTCAGGTTTTTCAGGAGTTCGACATCGACGATTGTTCGATCGCTGTACTCGATGTAGGGGCATTTGTGAAACTGGGCGAGCGACTTGCCGATTTCGAGTTTCGGGTACCTTGTACCGCTCAATCAGGATGCTCTCGAAGTCCGACATGCCTTTCCGGGACTCGGCAATCGCATTGTCCAATTCGTTCTGAGTAATGCGGTTGTTCGTGACCAGGCGATCGAACTTGGTTGGGATTTTCTTCGAGATCTTGCGGAGATTAAAGAAGGCGATGCCGAGTGCCTTTGCAATCTCCGCGACGGATTCTTCGTCTTTTCTCGTAAAACGTGCGCCGCTCTTTTTGTTGAGGAGTTGGAAGACACCCATCAAATACTTGTTGTCCGCCACGATCGGGTAGGTCAGGACCTGTTTCGTCTTGAACCCGGTCCGCTTGTCGTAGGATGTGTCATGGACGAGTGAGGGATGGACGCCTTGCAACTCGGCGATGTTATAGGCGTCGGCGATGCTCACTGGGCGGAGATACTTTGCGCAGAACCCAGCCAGGCTTTGTTCGGTGATGGCAATGCGGATTTCCTCGACGCTGTCGATGTGGGGGATTTTGGAGAAAATCTCTTTCTTTTCCGGATCGAACGCGAAAATGGTGAGGTCTTCGGCATCGAAAATGCTGAGGACTTCCTTGCGCAGGTCGAGGAGGATATGGTCTAGATCGCTGGCCGCATGGATTTGGTCTGTGATGCGCTTGACGTTCTCGGCGAATGCCACTTTCTGCTGAAGTTCCTGAAGATTTTGTGGGATGGGATTGGCTTGCATTACATGGGCTCCTGGCCATCGACTACGAAGGCCATCGCCGGATCCGTATGCTCAACGAAGAGTGCATGCGATCCACGTGACCACTCGTGCCTTCAAGCAGCGATTGAAGCTCAGTCTAGCTGATCACGGATGGAAGGCAAGGAAAAGGCGGTTTCAGACTGCGATGATTACGGAAGTCGACAATATGAGATGAAGTTGTCGGCGGGCGGTGGGGTTTTCAACGTGCTTGTGTGCGAATCAGATGAGCGGCGACTTGCGCCGGAGGCAGCTTGAGCTTGACCCCGTCCTTTCGAGTTTTGACCTCTACGACTCCTTCTGTGAGGCCCTTGTCTCCGACAACGACTTGGAACGGAGCTCCCATCAGGTCCGCATCGTTGAACTTCACACCCGCTCGTTCGTCCCGATCATCCCAGAGTACTTCGAGCCCTGCCGCCTGCAGTTCGTCATAGAGCTGCGCGGTAACCTGGGCGGTCTGCGCTGATTGAGTGAGCGGGAGGAGATGCACATGGAACGGCGCGATTGGGAAGGGCCAGATAATGCCCTTCGCGTCGTGGTTCTGTTCGATCGCCGACGCGGCAGTGCGACCGACGCCGATGCCGTAGCATCCCATGACGGCCAGGCACTCTTTGCCATGAAGGTCCAGGAAAGAGGCCTTCATGGCTTCACTGTATTTGGTGCCGAGCATGAAGACATGTCCGACTTCGATGCCTTTGGTCAGCCTTTAATGTCCCGTCTTTTCTCGGTGACGGATCTCCTGCGCAGGCGCTGCGGAGATCGGCAAACTGCTCGACCTGAAAATCACGATCCCAATTCGCATCGACGTAGTGCGTATCGCTCTGATTGCCGCCGATGACCACGTTGCGCAAAGCTTTGATAGCGTGGTCGGCGATAATCCGAACGTGTTTCAGGCCAACGGGACCGGCAAATCCTACCGGCGCGCCGGTGACTTGCTCGACGACGGTAGGAGTGGCGAGTTCAAGATCAGTGACTCGCAAGAGTCGTTGAATCTTGACCTCATTCGCCTCATGGTCTCCCCGAATCAACACGGCGACCGTATCTTTCCCTGTCGAGTAGAGCAGCGTTTTCACGAGGTGCGTAGGCGAGACGTTCAAGAATTTCGTGACCTCTTCGACTGTCCGGCAGAGAGGCGTCTGGACGGTGCGCAGAGGACGCGGGGTTTCGGTGTCCACATCAGTAGGAGGTAAGCACTTCGGCCTGTTCGACGTTGGCGGCGTAGGTGCCGGTATCGCTGTACACGATGGTGTTCTCGCCCGTATCGGCGAGCACCATGAACTCGTGAGATGAGCTGCCGCCGATCAGGCCGGTGTCGGCTTCCACGGCACGAAAGGTGAGGCCGCAGCGTGTAAAGATACGATGGTAGGCATCGTACATCTTCTGGTAGCTGAGCCTGGCGCTCGCTTCGTCCTGATCAAAGCTGTAGGCGTCCTTCATGATGAACTCGCGTCCCCGCATGAGTCCGAAGCGAGGGCGTATTTCGTCGCGAAACTTTGTTTGGATCTGATAGAAGTTCAGCGGCATCTGCCGATAGGAACGGACTTCACGCCTGAACAGGTCGGTGATCACTTCCTCATGGGTCGGCCCCAAGCAGAACTCGCGCTCGTGGCGATCCTTGAAGCGGATCAATTCCTTGCCGTAGAAACTCCATCGGCCGGTTTCTCGCCACAACTCTGCGGGAGAGGCAACGGGCATCAGGAGTTCTTGGGCTCCAGCCCGGTTCATCTCCTCACGAATGATTTGTTCGACCTTTCGAATGACCCGGAGGCCGAGCGGGAGGTATGTATAAATGCCGGCGGCCACCTTGCGAATCAGACCGGCTCGGAGCATGAGCTTATGGCTGACGGTTTCCGCTTCGCCTGGGTCTTCTCGCAATGTAGGGATTAAGACTTGGGAGGTCCGCATGATTCTGTGAGAAAGGTCAAAAAGTCATCGAAGCCCGAACGTCATCATGTCTGAGGTGCCGGTGAGCGAAGAACTGTTGTGCTGACATGACGATGGTCGACATTCAGACTTTCTGACTCATTCTCTACCGCAAGAAGATCCGTTCAAGGTCATTCCAGAACGCAAAGATCATAACGCCCACTAATAGCACGAGGCCGGCTTGTTGCGCGAGTTCTCTCTGGCGTTCGCCGAGGGGTTTCCGGAGGATGCCCTCAATCAGGAAAAACAACAAATGGCCGCCGTCGAGAATGGGAATGGGGAGCAAATTGAGGACGCCCAGATTGATGCTCAGAATGGCGATGAGAAAGACCACACTTGAGGCCCCCTGCGCAGCGGCTTCTCCGGAAATATTGGCGATCGTCAGCGGGCCGCCGATGTTCTTGCTGGAGATGTCCCCCACGATCATCTTGTAGAGGCCGATTACGGTCAGCTCGGTCCAGCCCCACGTGGCTCCCAAGCCGTCATAGAGCGACAGCAGAGGGGTACTGGAGCGCATAATCGAACGGCCTGGTCCTGAAATGCCGATCTTGCCGACTTCGACCGACTGGCCGTTGACCGTTGCCTTCTCAGCAGTGGGCGTCACGGTCAGCGAGACGCGATGCCCTTCTCGCAAGACCTCCATCTGGAGCGGGTGGTTGGGGTTTTCTTTCACGATACCGGTCATCTGGGACCACGTATGGATCGTCTGGCCATCGATGTTGACCACATGGTCCCCGGCTTGAAGTCCGGCTTTTGCTGCCGGAGAACTTTGCACGACTGACGTGACGAGGGGCGGTGTTTCTTCGACGCCCAGGTAGTATCCGGGCTCTTGTGCTGAGGCTTGCGGTCCGGGGGCCTTTGTGGGCGTGACCGTCAGCGTTTTGATCTGCTCGCCTCGTTTGATCTCTGAGCGTCAGCGGCTGTCCGTTGCTCTTCGCCACGGCGTCGAATAGTTCATGTTCTGGTGGAGATGTCGCGCCCGTTGACACGGCTGACACGATCTCCGATCTGGATGCCTGCGGTATCGGCTGGAGAGCCGGGAACCATCGCTTCGATATCGGGGGTGAGATCCTGGAACGTGGGCACAAAAAGCGGAGCTCCGGTCGCGAGCCATCCGGCAAAAATAAAATACGCCAGAATGAAGTTAAACCCAGGTCCCGCGGCGACGATCAGGACTTTGCCCCACAATCCTTGGTGCGCAAACGACCGCGCACGATCTTCTTGTGTGGTCGCCTCGGTCTCATCTTCGCCGAACAGTTTCACATAGCCACCGAGCGGAATGGCCGAGACGAGATATTCTGTTTCGCCCATTTTTCGGCCGAAGAGCTTCGGTCCGAATCAAGAGAAAACTTGAGGACTCTGACGCCGACCCAGCGAGCGGCCAAGAAATGCCCGAGTTCATGGAACGCGACTAATACGCCCAGAACGATCAGGAACCACCACGCCTTCTGCAATAACAACCAGACAGTATCGGGGGACCAGGTAAATGCCGTGAACACAGTGTATGCTCCTTCGTGTAGACCTAGCAGGATGCTGAAAAAGTCCGCCAGCTTCGTTCTCGGCTCATCGAAATCCTCAACAGGGACCCGGCCGCCTCACCGACTCGGCGGCGCGCACAGACGTGGTGCTCCTTATTCGTCGCACCGTGCGCCCCTGAGGGTACGCCTCCGGTTTCGATTCGCCTGCGGCCTTGCTGGACGGCCTTTTTGAGCATCCTATTCACTATTCAGGCACTATCACCGCATCGCATCGCACAAAAGCGAGTGTTTCAGCATCCTGCTAGCGTGCCAACGCGACAACCAACGATTCGGCTTTCTCTCGGGCCCAGCGATCCGCTTCCAGCGCGTCTTCCAACGTCTCGACGTCTTTGGTGGTGTGGAGGTCCATCGTGCTGCGAATGATCTCCGCAATGTCGGTGAACCGGATGCCTCCGTTCAAGAATGCCTCGACCGCGATTTCATTTGCGGCATTCATCGCGGCCGGCATCGTACCGCCGATCCGCAGTGATTCATAGCCGAGCCCCAAGCAGGGGAACCGGTCGTGATCCGGCTTGCAAAACGTCAACTTCCCGATCTCCGTCAGATCCAACGAAGGCAGATCCAGCGGCATGCGCCCCGGATATCTCATCGCATAGGAAATAGGTGTTCGCATATCCGGCAATCCCAATTGCGCGATCATTGAACGATCCTGCATATTCTACCAGAGAATGAATGATGCTTTCCCGATGGATCATGACCTCGATCTGGGATTCCGGAATGTCGAAGAGCCATCGGGCTTCAACGACTTCGAGACCTTTGTTCATGAGGGTGGCAGAATCGATCGTGATTTTGGCGCCCATCTTCCAGTTAGGATGTTGGAGTGCCCGTTCAGGCGTCACGTCCTGGAGCTCCTCACGGCCCAGAGTCCAGAGGCTCCTCCGGACGCCGTCAAGATCAGACGGCGGACATCCTCTTTGCGATGGCCTTCTAACGACTGGAAGATCGCACTATGTTCGCTGTCGACCGGGAAAGATACGAACGCCATGATCGTCGCGCTTCGTCCTGCATCAGTTTCCCCGCCATGACCATCGGTTCTTTGTTGGCCAAGGCGATTTGCTTTCCGTTTCGGATTGCCGCAAGGGTGGGCACGAGACCGGCTCCACCGACGATGGCGGAAATGACAAGTTCCGCTTCGGGCGCAGAGGCGACCTGAATCAATCCTTCTTGCCCAGCCAAAATTTCGACAGGCAGTCCCGCACAGCGTTGCCGGAGCCTGGCGGCAGCGGAGGCATCCGATAGGGCCACCACGCGGGGCTTGAACCGGCGGATCTGCTCCTCGAGTTTCTCATCATTGCTGCCGGCAGTCAGTCCTGCCACGCGGAATTCTTCGGGGAACCGGTCCACGATATCTAAGGTGCTGGTGCCGATCGACCCAGTCGATCCGAGGATGACGATCGTTTTCATAGGGACTCCTTCACTCAATGACGCGTAGCCGGCTCACCATTGTGACATAGTAGTAGAAGACAGGGGCGGTGAACAAGAGACTGTCCAGACGGTCGAGCATGCCCCCGTGGCCCGGCAGTATCCCGCCGGAGTCCTTCATGCCGACGCTGCGTTTCATGGCCGATTCGGTCAGGTCGCCCCAGAGACCTGTGATGGTCAGCAGGATAGCCAAGATCAGGCAATCGAGACTGGACAACTCAGGGAGAAACCACCAACGAGCTGCATACGCGACGATTATGGCACCAATCAAACCACCCACCAAGCCCTCGACAGTTTTCTTGGGACTGATCGTGGGGGCCAGGCGATGTCGCCCGTACAGTGTGCCGACATAATAGGCGCCGGTATCGGATGCCCAGGTCACCAGCAGAAGAAAGAAGATCAGCCATTCACCCTGAGGCAGGAGCCTCGTCATCGAGAGTGTACTGAGTGTGAGGCCTAAGTAGAGCACGCCGAACAAGGTCATGGCACCATCCCTCAGGCTCTGTTCGAGGGGAGCGCGGCTCAGCAGCGGGACAGAAATAATGCCGACCAGTGTGGCCAGGAGGGTTGGAACGAGGATGTCCGGCCGGTATGTTCCGAGAATCAGGGCGGCGAATCCTGTCAGACCGATCCCTATCAGCCAGGAGTGGCTGCGGCCGCCGAAACATAATGCGGTAGAACTCGAAGAGGGCGAGCCCCCCGCCAGCACCACGACGCCGGAAAATGCGAGGGGTGGGAGGTAGCGAATGACGGCATACACGAGTGGAGCGAGAACAAGAATGGTATAGATCCGACGGGGATCAAATCGGGACGCCGTCCGTGGGTACGGGTTCAGCCTGTTGTTGGCCGGTGGTTTTGTATTCCTGCATGGGGAGGTTTGAGATCGACCACTATGACGAAATGGCACTGAGGACGCGACCGAATCGCCGCTCACGTCTCTGGTATTCCAGCAAGGCCAGCAAGAGTTCACGGCGACGGAAGTCGGGCCACAGGGTCGGGGTGAAATAGAGCTCGGTATAGGCGAGCTGCCAGAGGAGAAAGTTACTGATTCGCGTTTCGCCGCTGGTCCGAATGAGTAAGTCGGGATCGGGCAGGTCATGGGTGTAGAGACATTGTTGGATACGGGACTCATCCACATCGTCCGGCTGCAGCTTTCCATCTTGTGCTTCGTGAAGGAGGTCACGCACCGCGTCCACGATCTCAGCGCGGCCGCCGTAGCTGAGGGCGACGGTGAGATGCAGTCTGTCCGAGATGGGCGGTTTCCTGTTCAGCGGCCCGAACCCATTGGAGGGCGGAGGCCGGGAGAGAGTCGAGCCGTCCAATCGTGCGCAACCGGACACCCTGCTCAATGAGTTTGGATCGTTCCGTTGAAAGGTAGTATTCGAGCAGGCCCATGAGCGAGGAGATTTCCTGAATAGGACGGTTCCAATTCTCCTGTGAAAACGCGTAAATTGTCAGCGCGTGGATGCCCAGTTCCAAGCAGACCGTGATCATTTCCCGGACGGACTTGATCCCTTCCCGATGACCGGCAATGCGAGGGAGGCTTCGCAGTTCTGCCCAGCGGCCATTGCCATCCATGATGATGGCGACGTGCTTGGGTAAGAGGTCGGGTTCAAGTTTTGTGGCAAGCTCTTCTATGGATAGCTGATCCACGGCCGACGAGTCCTTCGTGTCCATAAAGAGTGCGGTTGGTAATAGATCCCTTCTCACGAGGATCGTGCGGTAGGCGAGCCAAAGTCTACTGGTGAGGGTGAAGAATGTCAAACAAATTTTCGTAAAAGTCCTGTAAAAGCCGATGAGTTGGATGAATTGTCGTTGCGCCTGTGGAAAGCGATCAGCTATACTTCCCCGTCAATCCGCAGGCCAACCGTCGTGAGGATTCGTAAACCATGGGTGAACTTGTTCAGTTGACGTCCTTTGGTCTGACCGAAGGCGAGGTGCTCGGGGCGCTCGGTCGGGTCAAGGTGCGCGATGTCGACTATGCCGATCTCTACTTTGAATCCTGTGTGTCCGAATCCGTCTCGATGGAGGAATCCCTCGTCAAGCGCGCGACGAAGAGTGTGTCGCAGGGCGTGGGAGTACGAGCGACGGCGGGGGAAAAACCGGATTTGCCTACTCCGATGAGCTGACGAAGAAGGATCTCGAACTCGCGGCCGATACGGCCCGCTACATTGCCAATTCGCCGAGCGGGACCGGGCGGCGGTTCCGGTGCCCGTTCGCCAACGCCCCACGCGAGATCTCTACCCGATCGAACGGGCACAAGCCGAAGTCGCCACGGCGGATCGCGTGTCCTTATTGAATGCGATCGATGCCGAAGCGCGCCGGTACGACCCGCGCATCAAGAATGTCATGGCCTCGTTTAATACGGAATATAAGGTGGTGATGGTCGCCACGTCGGACGGCACGCTGATCGGGGATGTACAGCCGCTTTCGAGGCTGCAAGTCACCTGTATCGCCGAAGAGAACGGTCAACGCCAAGCCGGCTCGTTCGGCGGTGGTGGCCGTGTCGGGTTTGAGTTCTATCACGAGGGCGACCGGTATCTGCGGTATGCACGTGAAGCGGCACGTGCAGCGATTCTCAACCTGTCCGCCGTCGAAGCGCCGGCGGGTGTCATGCCGGTTGTGCTGGGCGGAGGCTGGCCGGGGATTTTGCTGCATGAAGCCATTGGCCATGGCCTGGAAGCGGACTTCAATCGCAAGAAAACCTCAGCATTCTCTCACCTCCTCGGTAAACGGGTGGCGTCGGACGTCTGCACGATCGTCGATGATGGAACATTGCCGGGCCGGCGGGGCTCGCTCAACATGGATGATGAAGGAACCTCGACTGGTCGTACGGTGCTCATCGAGCGCGGGATTCTGCGCGGCTACATCACCGATAAATTAAATGCGCGTCTGATGGGCATTCCCGTGACCGGCAACGGGCGGCGAGAAAGTTACCAAAGTGTGGTGCTGCCGCGAATGACGAATACGTTTATGTTGGCTGGGACATCGGACCCTGAGGAGATCATCCGCTCGGTCGATCGCGGGCTATATGCCGTGTCGTTCGGTGGCGGGCAGGTGGATATCACCAACGGGAAGTTCGTGTTTTCCGCCAGCGAAGCCTACTTGATCGAGGGGGAAGGTGACGAGGCCAGTCAAGGGCGCGACATTGATCGGCAGCGGACCGGAGATCCTCACCAAAGTCTCGATGGTCGGGTACGACCTCAAGCTCGATGAGGGCATTGGTACCTGCGGCAAAGAAGGGCAGTCCGTTCCAGTGGGCGTCGGCCTGCCGACCATTCGAATCGATGAAATCACCGTGGGCGGGACGCAGCGATGAATCAGCAGATACAGCAGCGCGATGGGTATAGCCAGCTCGCCATGGATCTCTTGGCCAAGGCGAAGCACAGTGGGGCGACGGAAGCGGATATCATTATCGCCGACGGCGAAACATTTTCGGTGCAAGTCCGGTTGGGTGCCGTCGACCGTCTCACGAAAGCGCGGGAAAAGCATCTCGGCTTGCGTGTGTTCGTCGGGAAACGTTCTGCCAGCACCTCCACCTCAGACTTCTCAGCGGACTCCTTGAATCAACTCGTCGCCGAGACCTGTACCTTGGCGAAGGCTGTCGTGGAAGATCAGGTGTCCGGCTTGCCGGCGGCGGATCAGATGGCGGGAGAGAAGCCGGATTTGGATCTCTACGATCCCACCCGACTGAATACGGAGCAGCAGATCGAATTGGCCAAACGGGTAGAGGCTGCCGCCATGTCTACGGACGAGCGCGTGACGAATTCTGAAGGGGGCGACTTCGACTCCTCCTCGGGGCGCGTGGTGCTGGGCAACAGTCACGGATTCCTGGGGAGTACCAGAGTTCCAGTTTCTCGATGTCGGTGTCGCCCGTCGCCACCGATCCGGAGACCGGGGCCATGCAGCGCGATTCCTGGTACGATGTGCAACGGAAATTCGCCAAGCTGGATTCTCCGGAGGCGGTGGGACTGGAAGCGGCGCGGCGGACGGTCCGAAAGCTCGGAGCGAGGAAAGTGGCAACCCAACGAGTTCCTGTCGTCTTCGACTCCGAAACGGCTGGAAGTCTCATGGGGAATCTCTGCAGCGCGGTGTCAGGATATTCACTCTACAAAGGTGCTTCGTTCTTGGCAGGCCAATTGGACAAACCGCTGGCCCCTGAGTATGTGACGGTCTATGACGATGGACGAGTGGTCGGAGGACTGGGCTCTCGACCGTTCGATGGCGAAGGTCTGCCGACCAGGAAGACGACAGTGGTGGAGACGAGGGGTGTTGAAGAGCTACCTGCTCGATACCTATTCAGGAAGGAAGCTCGGGCTGGCGTCGACCGGCAATGCCTCGCGCAGCGTCGGCGAAAATCCGTCGGTCGGTCCCACGAATTTCTATCTCGCGCCTGGGACGAAGATCGCGCAAGACATTATCAAGACGGTGAAACAGGGTCTGTATGTCACGGACCTCATCGGCTTCGGCATCAACATGGTAACCGGTGATTATTCACGGGGAGCTGCCGGGTTTTGGATCGAAGGGGGCGAGTTGGCTTATCCTGTGGAAGAGATCACGATTGCGGGCAATCTGAAAGACATGTTTGCGGGAATCGAAATGATCGGCAGCGATCTCGTGTTTCGCGGGCGCATTGCCAGTCCGACCGTGAAGATTGCAGAGATGATGGTGGCAGGCAGCTAGCGCGATAGCGGTATCTGCCAGTTCTGAGTCTTGAGTGCTGAGTTCTGAGTTGAAGATTGAAACGCGAGACATTTTCTAACTCAGAGTTCATAACTCAGCACTCACCACTCAGAACTCGCACCCTGTGCGCGGAGGTGCTCCATGGCCGAGTCAATCAGAGAAACGCTGGTCCAGTATCCCAGTGACAAGGTGACGATGCGGGCTTATGTGGCAGCCCCGCAGACTAAGGAGCGACGCCCCGCGATTATTGTGATTCAGGAATGGTGGGGACTGACCGACCACATCAAGGACGTGGCACGGCGCTTTGCAGCTGAGGGGTTATGTGGCAATTGCCCCGGATCTGTACTCCCGGTTGGGGTACGCCCTCACGACCGATCCCGGCGAGGCAGGCACGCTTGATGAATACGCTGCAGCAGGAGGATGGACTGAAGGATCTTCAACGCCACCGTCGCTTATCTGAAGTCCGTTCCTGAAGTCGACGCCACGAGAATCGGTGTGACCGGATTCTGCATGGGCGGGTCCTATGCGCTCATGCTGCCTTGTGTGAACAAAGACATCAAGGCAGCAGTGCCGTTCTATGGTCAGGTGCCGAATCCGGACGCGCCGCTGCAGCAGCTGTCGGCTCCTGTCCTGTACTTTCTATGGGGAGGATGATGGCTGGATTACCAAGGCGGATGTCCAGCGGCTTGCGGCGGGCTGAAGAAGTACAATAAGCCCGGAGAGATTAAGACCTACGCCGGTGCTCCCCATGCCTTTTTCGGGATACCGATCCGAGCGTGTATCGTCCAGAGGCTGCGAAGGATGCCTGGGCGAGAGCGAAGACATTTTTAAAGCAACACCTGAGATCGTAAGCGGAGTCAGCAACACTATGCCGCTTGATGCCGAACTGGGAAAGAAAATGCTTCAGCTGATCACGTCGCGCTACGATGATCGGCATTGGCGCAAGAAGATTGAAGAAGACCTTGAGTCTGCCGCAAGTCTGGTGTCGGGGATCCCGCGCAACAGCAGATCTTCATGTATCTCAAGATCGGGCTCAAGGCCTACAAATCTCGTCGGGCCGATCCGGATTCCTGGATAGTCGGAGGGTATGCCACGAAAGAAATCGTCGAACGAGCGAAGTTCCAGCCTCAGCTGGTCGGTCCCGACATCACGAAGGACGATGTCGCGTGTCTCGGCAGCGATCCCGGGAAAGAGATCGACGAAGCCTGGTGGGATGAGATGCTTGTGTCCGTGGTTCGATGTGCCGGAAGAAGAAAAGCCTGCTGAGGAAGAAGGCGGCGAAGCCGCCGATTCAGACTCCTCATCCGAGATCAAAGCAAAAGCCTAGGATCGCCGCCCGGGATCGGATCGCGGGAGCTGCCGCCGCAAGACCTCCTGAATCACCCAACTACGCCTTGCGTGCTCTCAGCCTGTAAACTCGCCGAGCCTCAAACGGTACAGGCTTCGCCGTTGCGACGGCAGAGCAACGGTCGCACGCTGCGGCAAGTTGTGTCCCGATTCATCCGGTCATCGGCGGCAACGATCCTCCCGAGCGACTTTGAGGAATAAACTGAACCCTAGGGACTGGCTCAGCCGTCTTCGGGGTACCTGTCCCGCTCCCAGACCGCAGCCCGCTGCTGCTTTTCGCTTTTGGCAGCGCCCTGCTGGTACTGCTCCTCACGCTCAGTCACGCTTGATCCAGAAACCTAGCTTCGTTTAGACCGATGGCCGAATGGAGCGGTCGAACAGTCCGTAGCCACCCGCTGGGAGGCGGGCCGCGTGACTTCACTAGGCGAGACTCAGCAGAGCGCTGATGCACGCGTCAACAGCAGTGGGTGGCGTTGAGGAGAAGAGTTCAGCGAGCTTGGAAGGATTTGTTGAAACAGACACGATGTCGAGGCTCAACCGTCCCCCACACCTCCCAGGCGACTTTCGGACTTCGCCGAGCGAATCAGGAGGATGGGGCTGTGCGCTGGTCAGACTGCAATGGTTCTGCCGCCTTGTTGCTCCGCAACTCGAACAATGCTGCCATCGCCTCAGCGACCGCACCGGCGAACCACGCGACCCTCGCAGGTTTCAGCCGCCCACCATCTCCACGGGCGCGGAAGGAGATAACCGTCGCGCTTGGGCTGTGACTCATACCTCAAGAACGGATTCAACTGAAACATGAATCTCCCGCCGTAGTTGATGGAGACGCAGATTGCATCCCCGAACCTCGACCAGTAACGCCATGCCCGTACGGTCTGCGTCGCTCTCCGCAGACAGCCGGAAGGACACCATCGCGCCACTGCAGGTGACCGCCTGCCTGCCAAAACGCGTTGCGCAACTCTTAGAGCATGTCCGCAACGCTTCCCCGGCTTCTTCGTTCGATAGCCCGGTGCAGATGACGGTAGATTGGTGCATGGGTTCTAACTATTGAGCATACTGACCAGCATAATACCCAGATGCGGCGTGCCAATTCTCGCGCAATTCTTCTGTTGGTTCATAGACCTGTCAACTCTATCCGCAACACAGCATTGCGTGCTGATACAGCCCGGCATAATATCCTTATAGCTGTTGAGGGATCAACTCTTAAACGAACCTCGGATCGAAGGGATGGGCACGGAGGCCTTCGTCATGGCGCCATATGCCAGTTGGTTGCCAAACCAGGTGCCGTGGCGCCGTTCTTCTGGTCCGGTAAGGCGCACGGCCAACAGCGAAACACCCATTTGCAGTCTTGTTCCATCGCATCATGGCGAAGCCGGAGCTGCCCGCCCTTCGTCAGCCGAGGCACTTCTTCCGTGCTGCTGAGTCCGAAAGGGTCGCTATATGTGATGGAGAGGAAACGTCCTCTGAGAGGCAGCGTCAGACAAATGATGAAAGCGAAGTTATGACTCAAACAAATCCATCTGCGCCGGTTGCGGCGGGTCGATCTGCAATGTGGGGGCTTCTGGTGTGGTTGTGGCTTCCGTGGGATTGACCGGTTTCGCCTGGCGGTCAAGAAACCCTCTCAGCTTCTTGAAGTCCTCACGAAGCGGTTCAAGCATGCTGCCTTGGTGCAAGGCTGCGGCGGGATGAAGTAAGGGGAAGAGGACAAAGTCTTTCAAGTAGAACGCCTGGCCGCGAACCTTTGTAATCCCCACCTTCCGTTCCAGCAATGTTTGCGTCGCCCACTCCCTAACGTGCAGACCAGTTTCGGGTGGATCATCGCGATCTGTTGTATCAGAAACGGTTTGCACGTCTCGACTTCATCCGGTTCCGGGTCGCGGTTGTTCGGAGGTCGGCATTTGATCACGTTTGCGATGTAGATGTCGCTGCGTGACAATCCGACCGATTGCAGGAGATCGTTCAAGAGTTTTCCCGCTGCCCCGACAAACGGTTCCCCTTGCTGGTCTTCATGGAAACCCGGCGCTTCCCCACGAACATCACGCTCGCGTGAGGATTCCCCACACCAAACACCACTTGGGTTCGGCCCATCTTCGAGAGCTTGCAACGTTGGCAGTCATGCAGAGACTTGCTGAGTTCGAGGAGGGGCATGATGGTGAAGTGGAGCAGTTGAAAAGTTGAAAGGATTTTAGGCGGGCCGACTTTTCTTGTCAATGGAAGAGAAGCGTGGGAAAACTGGTTGCACGCATTTCCAAGTGTGGGTGGAGTCAGAGGAGGGAGCCATGGTATTCATGAAACGGCTCGTGTTCGGCTTCCTCGTCTTCATGATTAGCGTAAGCGTGGCCTGGGCTGGTGAGCGAGGGTATCAGCTTGTCACAGGCAGGGGCAGCAAGCTCTGCGCAAGAGTGCTGGAAGCGTTTCGTGAGGATGTGGACGATCGATGGCGGCTGCGATACCAGCACGAGATCTTTCGGCAGATTGCCTGGAAGCCGGTCGAGCTGAGGGGGGTAAGGGCCAAAGGTGAGGCACTGCTCGAGTCTCAATAATAGTTTTCCGCAGCCTGCTAGCGAAGAGCTATGCGCATCGGCGCAGCGGTTGCCACTGACAATGGCGCTTTCGAGGTTGGGAGGCCATCCTGTATCGGTCCAGGCCCCTACTACGAGCAAATTGGCAATCGGACTGCGTTGGATGGGTCGATGTAATTTTGTCCCGGGCCTCAGTGAGAGGATGGCGCCTGGAATTGTCCGACGGCGGGTTGATGCAATCCTGCTTTCAGGCATGAGGAGCCCCAACGATCTGAGCAGATCAGGGACAGCGATATCAAGGTTTGAGTCCGGTCGAGCCTGCGCGAACTGACTGTCGGTCGTGCTGAGAGAGAAGCGTGTGTGATCAGGCGTTGCCTTTGTGGCGAGTACCGAGTGAAATGATGTGTCATTCAGCAGGACGAGGCGAGGGGTGGCACAGGATTGCTCAGCATGCACGTGAATGATTGTGCCGTCCACCGATAGCAATTCCGCGAGTTGTTGAAAATAGGCGTAGCGGGTCAGCCAGCGCTCTGGAAGTAAGGGCGTGAGCTGTTGAGGGGGCAGGGCTGTCACATACCAATCGGCTTGCAGCAGGGAGCCATCCCGCAGCAGGACGCCCGAGATGCAATCTCGTTCATAACGGAGCTGTGTGGCTTCAGTATTGCGCAAAATGGTCGCGCCGGCCTGGGTCAGTGTTTCGGTGATCGGTTGTACGAAACAGGTCTGAAGTGAGTCCTGAACAACCGAGATGCGGCTATCTGAACGAGTGCTCAGGAACAATGGCCTCATCGACGTGACGAAGGCATCGGCGGACATCGTGGAGAGATCATTGCCGGTCAGCCATTGTGCGAGAGGATTCCAGACGACGTGGCGCGTCTGCGCGCTCTGTCCGATTGAAGCAAGCCATTCGTCGGCGAGGCGCTGCTCCAGATCGGCAGGCAGCCGTTCATCGCCTTCCCACAGCTGTTCCACCCATGATGCCAGTCGCCATCGTTCTTTCCAGGGGATGCCGGCAAATCTCAGGAGGTTCATCCACGTATGAAGAGGAGCAGGGAGAGCTGGTGCGCGGGTAATGAACGAGGGAGCCGTCATGGAGACGAAATTCTAGCGGGATCTCGGCCTCTGCCGGCTGCTGTGGATCGGGATGCAGCGAATCCAGCAAGGCTTGTGTTGCGTGATGGCAGCCTAGGATGGTGAAGGGCTCAGGGGTATCACCAAGGTCTTCGCTTATGCGAGCGCCTCCAAGCAGCGGGCGACGATCAATGATCGTGACTCGATAGCCAAGCCGAGTGAGGCGGTAGGCGGCGGTGAGACCGGCGGGGCCTCCACCAAGAATCACGACGGACTGAGTGGTGGTGGATGGTCACGAGAATCGGGAGCGGAGCCAAACTCCGGCGGCCACGGCCAGTCGACGACTTGTTGAGAGCCGGGCCCGTGGGCCGAATATCTGATGTCCCGGCTCCTCGATCTTTTTCAAAATGCGGAAATATACGGCGCGCATGATTTCAGAGACAGTCAGTGCCCGCCGGTCGTGTGCCGGTAGGGCCTCGAACGCCTCCTGTGCTTTTGCATAGTACTCATGGGCCCTTGCGGTTTCGGAGTGAAGCAACTTGCGGAGCTCTGCGCTTTCTTGTCGCTGGAGAATTGCCTGATCGGTACAGCCGAATTTCTTCAGGTCTTCTTGCGGGAGGTAGATGCGGCCTCGGGCTGCGTCTGTCCCGATGTCCCGTAGAATGTTCGTCAGTTGGAACGCCATCCCGAGATCGACGGCATAGTCTTGTGCCCTGGCCGATGTCGGTCCGAAGATATGGAGGCAGATCAGGCCCACGACCGACGCGACACGATAACAGTAGAGCGAGAGGTCTTGAAACGAGGCGTACTGTGACGCCGTGAGATCCATTTCGACCCCTTTAATCAGCTCATCGAAATAGGCCTGAGGGATAGACAGTTGCCTCACGTGGTTGGCCAGGCTGATGGTCACGGGGAAGGTCGGCGTGCCGCGGTAGGCCGCTTCAAGCTCGGTTCGCCACCGGAGCAGTTCCTCCTGGGGGTTGCTTCCTGCCGGGGGTTCATCGACTGCATTGTCGACCTCCTTACAGAAGGCATAGACTGTGTACATCGCAGCGCGCCGTTTTCTCGGGAGGAAGAGGAAGGAGTAGTAGAAATTGCTTCCGCTCTTCTTGGTGAGAGCCGTGCAGTAAGCTTGCGCGGTAGTGACGGAGAGTGAAGTCATGGGCGTTGGTGAATCGGCAGTGGTCTAAGGCGGCAGGCCACGGATTCGTGAATGTGGTCGTGCTCTGACGGGTGCAGGATGGCCGCCAAGAGTTCGATGCCGTCAATCAATCGAGGGCCTGGCCGGCTGAAATAGGAGGCGGCGTCGACCAGGAATGTGTGCTCGTTCCAGGTCAGAGGATAGGCGCCATTGACCCGGTTGCTGCATCAGTTGGAACAGTTCTGCGTGCGTCCGTTCAACGGAAAACCGCAGGGCATCACGATGAGGACGTCCGGAGCCGCGGCCAGGACCTCGTTCCACGTCACAACCCGCGAGGGGCCCCCAGGCTGCGCCATGACATCCTGGCCGCCGGCGAGCTGGACCATTTCAGGAACCCAGTGACCTGCGACGTAGAGTGGGGAGAGCCATTCGATACAGACCACGCGAGGGCGATGAGCGATGCCTCTGGACGCGGCGGTGCACAGCCTCGAGTCGGTCACGCAAGTGCGTGGCGACACGATGGCCCTCCGCTGACCGATCGGCGGCGTCGCCGATCCGAACGACATCGTCGATCACATCATGGACCGTACTGGGGTTCAAAGTGAGGACGGTTGGTTGCCGAGGCATGGAGCAAAGGGCGTCGTGCAGTTGGTCCGGCGTGACGGCACAGACATGACAGAGGTCTTGGGACAAGATCAGATCGGGTTGCGCCTGCCGCAGCAGATGGTCTTTCAGCCGATAGAGCCGTTGTCCTGACGCCACAAGCTGACTAACTTGTCTGTCGATGTCGGCGCTGGCCAGTCCATGAGGAGGAATCATCGGTTCAACCATGATGGGCACGCTTCTGACCGACGGCGGGTAGTCGCACTCATGACTGATCCCGACCAACTCATCGCTCAAGCCGAGCAAGGCAATCACTTCAGTCGCACTGGGAAGCAGAGAGCAGATTCTCATACCACTCGGTTCTTATGCGGCCGGCCACAGGCGTTCGCGGAGTTCGCTGAGGCGAACCTGTGAAACGCTCTGGGCGACCGCATGGGCTTCATGCAGATCTTGGATCGTGTGGGTGTTCGCCACGGCGAGGACTTTCATCCCGGCGGTTTTCGCGCCGCGAATACCCGGGATCGAATCCTCAATCACCAAGCAGGATCCGGCGGTGATGGCCTGCTCTCGGCATTGTCGATTCAACCCGTTGAGGGCTTGGAGAAAGGGTTGCGGATCGGGCTTTCCTCTGGTCACGTCTTCCGCGCTGGTGATGTGAAGAAATTCTTTTCGGAGTCCTGCCTGTTCAAGGATCACCTCGATTTCATGGCGGAGGGCGCCGGACGCGATGGCCAAGGGATAGGCGGCGGCGGCCTCACGCACGAACTCGCGCACCCCAGGGAAAATGACCAGATGATCCTTCACCGATTCCAGATAGGCATGGGCTTTTCGTTGCATCAGTTGCGCGAGGGCGGACGGGTCAGTGGAATGCTGGTTCTCGGTGAGTGCCGCGATAAAGCAGCCCCGATCGTCGTACCCCAAGTAGTTGGCGTAGTAGTCGGATTCAGTCAGGATGATGCCGATTTCAGCCAGAGTCTGCCGTAAACCAGCGAAATGGAGGGCTCGGTGTCCGCGATCACACCATCAAAGTCAAAGATAATCGCTGCGAGCGTGGCCATGCAATCGTCTCGATACTGTGGGTTTGGTTACGGGATATAAAACGGGCGAATTATAGCACAGGGAGATCGTTTGAACAGGCGAGAATGTGTCCGCTCAGCAGGCCACTTGCGTGAGAGAAAATGCGGCGGTCAGAACTTCAAGCGAAGACGTTTCTCCGATACCCAACCCTTTGCACCTTCGTCGGTGCGCACCAAATACATCCAGCCGCCGGGCTGTAGATCACCGTCCATGACGGTCAGTGAAACCCCTGGACGAACGATTAGCCCTGGCTTGCTGCTCGATGAATCTGCGAACAACGGTATGCTTCCGCCGGGAGCCATTTCGTCTACCGTGACGGTCACTTTCTGTCCTTCGCTGAACATCGGGTCGAGAGGTGGTACGACTGGTGCAGCGGGTCTCGCTGCCGCTTGGGACGGTGGAACGACTGCTGGGGCCGCAGGGGCGACGGCAGTGGCGGGAGTGGTTGCTGGAGCCAAGGGGGCTGAGGCCTCGTCACTCGGACTGGGAGCGGCTTGTGGCGCGGGTGCCGGTGGTGCCACGGGTGCCGGGGCCAACGGTTTCGGTTTCATGGCGATTGGTGGTGGGGTGCTCTCACCCAGGTAGGGACTCAGCCATTCTGTCATCATCTCCGGTTCCATCGAGACATAGGCAATGCCGCCGACAAGAGCTAGGAGTAGTATCCAGAGGATCGGGCTTCCCCACCGGATTTCTTGCGGGGGTTCAGCGGGTCCCGCTGCTTTCGTGGCGATCGTTTGATCGAGTTCCTCTTCCGTGAATTCCAAATCCGGTTCTGGTTGGCGGGCGAAGAGGAGAGTCCAATCAAAAGGATTCCAGACCGATGTCAGGTTCCCAACGAGCGCAGCCATCGAGCACCTCCCTACTGAGCGATTCGATCCCACATGGGCTAATCTGTGAAAATACCTATCACCATCGCCGAGTGGTGTCAATTTTGTTGAGGAATTGCGCGTAAGAGCGACGAAGCCCGCAATATCTCATGACGGTTCGTCTGCGAAATTCGCTAGAGCCGCGTCGCGAGCGCCGTTGGCCGAGAGGCTCGTCGTGTGCAGCGGATCGGCGATTGCAGCAGAAGCGCTCATGGAATCATGCGGGCTAAGGTTCAACAGGGATGAGCGGGGCTGCAGGAAAAGACTTGTCGTTCCCGACTGCCCGTACGAAAGACGGTGAGGCCTTTGCATCCGAGTTGGTATGCGAGCAGAAAGGCTGCGGCCACCTCGGCTTTGGTCGCCGTGGCCGGCAAATTGATGGTTTTCGAGACTCCGCTGTCGCTATATCGCTGAAACACCGCTTGCATACGCACATGATGCTCGGGTGAGACATCATGCGCCGTGACAAACAGTCGACGTAGCTCTTCGGGGATATGGGCCAAATGTTGAATGGAAGGATGCGCCGCCAGGTCGGGCTGGAGTGAGACGAGATCGAGACCAAGTGTGCGCGCGCGACGGACGAAGGCTGGATGAAGCGAGGTGAGCACGACACCGTCCATGACGCGGCGGACTTCCTGCACGCCGTATAACGGTTCAATGCCAGGCGAGCAGTTGGCGATGAGGCTGATGCTGCCAGTCGGTGCAATGGTGGTCACGGTCGCGTTTCGATGCCGCTGGTGAAGTGTCTGGAGCCGGCTGCCTCGATAGGCAGGAAAGACTCCACGTTCGGCGGCCAGCCCTGTCGACGCGAGGTGGGCGCGAGATCGAAAGAATTCCATCAGAGTCGTAGCCGTGTGGAGCGCGGCTTCGGAGTTGTAGGGGATATTGAGGGCGATCAGTAGGTCGGCGAAGCCCATGATGCCCAGGCCAATCTTCCTCGTTGTGTTTCGTCATGCGATCGATGTGAGGAAGCGGGAAGCGGTTGCGATCGATCACATTATCGAGGAAGCGTACGGCGAGGGAAATGGTTTCGGCCAATCGGACGAAGTCGATGGTGGGGCGTGCATCCGGTCGTGCGACGAAGTTGGCCACGTTGATGGAGCCGAGGGTACAGGATTCATAGGCCAGAAGCGGTTGTTCACCGCAGGGATTGGTCGACTCGATGGTGCCAAGGCGAGGGGTGGGATTGGTCCGATTGATCGTGTCCAGAAAGACCAGGCCTGGCTCGCCGCTGGCCCAAGCCGCTTCGACGAGCCGATCGAATATGAGCTGTGCCGGGAGCCGCCTCGGTCGGTTTGTTGGTATGGGGATTGATCAGGGCATAGGTGCGACGGCGTGCGAGGGCCTGCATGAACGAATCGGTGATGCCGACGGATAGATTGAAATTCGTCATCTCGGTTGGCGTCTGTTTGAGTGCGATGAAGTCGAGAATGTCCGGGTGGTCGATACGGAGGATGCCCATATTCGCGCCGCGCCTGGTCCCGCCTTGTTTGATGACGTCTGTCGAGAGGTTGAAGAGGCGCATGAAGGAAATCGGTCCGGAGGCCACGCCGCTTGACGACGCGACCCGGTCGTTGTGAGGGCGCACGTGACGAAACGAGAATCCCGTGCCGCCGCCCGATTGGTGGATGAGCGCCTGATGTTTCAGGCTGTCATAGATGGAGGCCAGGGAGTCTTCGACCGGGAGGACGAAACAGGCGGAGAGTTGCTGGAGGCGTCGCCCGGCATTCATCAGTGTGGGAGAATTGGGAAGAAAATCGAGGCGGGCCATGCAATCGTACCAGCGTTGGGCCGCGTGGGGCAGTCGGCCGGCGGTGGGATAGAGTCGTTCAGCTTGCGCGATGTCGGTCGCGACGCGCCAGAATAGTTGCGGCGGCGTCTCGACGATCGTTCCCGCAGTGTTCTTGGCCAGATAGCGACCACGGAGGACGATTTTGGCATGGGCTGAAAGTCGAAGTCGTGGAGAGAGCGGCGGGCGTGAGGACGTGGTTGTCTTCTTGACGGACATCGCATCATTATATACTGGCAGCGTCCAGATTGATCTGAAGATGTGGGATGGATGGTGCGGCTTGCATCTTGAGTGTCCAGTTCGGCAGAATGAACGCCCACTGACCGACGGCCATGAAATCCTATCGCGAAGAGCTCTGGTTCGAGACGAAGACGCGGCGCGCCTACCTCAACATCACGCAGCAGGTTGAGGCGGCGGTCAAGAAGAGCGGCGTCCAAGAGGGGCTCGTGTTGGTCAATGCCATGCACATCACGGCCAGCGTCTATATTAATGACGACGAACCAGGCTTACTCAAGGACTATGACCGATTCTTGGACACGCTCGTTCCTCAGGACGCGAACTATCGACACAACGAGACGGGAGAAGATAACGGCGATGCCCACATCAAGCGCCAGCTGATGGGGCGAGAAGTCGTTGTCGCGATTAGCGAAGGCCGGTTGGACTTCGGTCCGTGGGAACAAATTTTCTACGGGAGTTCGACGGGCTGAGACGAAAACGCGTGTTGGTGAAGGTGATTGGATCGTGAGGATGATGTCATCCGATCGGTGGCCCGGACCCTGTGGGAATAAACTGTTAGAGCGCTTGCTACCACAGGAGAAGTTTGGCAACATGGAGCGCAGTGCTGCACGGCTGTGCGGTAGGAGTCTGTCGATATGTTGAGTTGGTCTCGCCCTGATCCCCTCACACGAGATCTCGTTCACTTGATCAATGCTCGGCGCCATGACCATGGCGATACCGACGCGGCGATCGATACGCTGCAAGCCTTCTTGGAGCAGGGACGGGAGTATGATCTCTTAACAGTGCTGGCGGCGCTGGACGAGGACATGGCGGAATGGCTCTTCGATCTTCTCGCGGAGGCATCCTGCTCTGTGCTCATAGACGGGCCGGCCGATGACAAATTGTCCTATGCCATTATGGCGGCATTGGAACTTCCTCTCCAAGCAAATCTGGCCCATCCACTCAAGTTGAAGATCGACCCGGTTGCGACGGCGGATCTGTTGCATCGGCATCTTCGGCTCTCTGCCGGGACGGTGGTGCGTGTGGAGTCGCGCCTATTGACCGATTCGACGCTGGAGCCGCTCAGCCTCCAGGGTTTGAATGATCATTTGAGCACGGTGGCGGATTCCCAGCGGGCCACTTCAATTGCCGCTCGGCTGTATCCGCCTGTCGAGAGTACCGCCTTTCTCTTCTTTGAGTTGATCGGTGTGCCGGACTCTGGACTGCCCGATTCGCTGGAGGACCGGCATCGTCGGGCTCTCCTTGAAGGCCTCGTGGCGCAATGTCCCGAGTTGGCGCTGGCTCCCGATATGATCGAAGCACCGGTCTACGCCGCCTATGCCATTTTCGATGCGCAAAATGCCGTGCGGCTCCATCGGCTGGCGGATGAGACCGCGGCAGTCTGGCGCGATCTGGACCCGCTCGTCCGTGCCCGCACGATCGTGCACCTCCATACGCAATGTGGAAACGGTGTGTACATGCCGGTCTGGACCGATCTGTTTGATCCCGAACTTCCTGAAGACCACGGTCCCGTGTGGACCTCTCCTGATGTGTGGATCTTCACGGCCGATTTGCCCATCGAATGGCCTGGAGAAATGCTCACCAATCGGCTGCTCGCCGAAGGCTGCACCAGGTTTGAAAACCACATCGTCGAAACTCCAGACAACTAGCTCCGCATTATCCCTGAGTGCTGTCTGCTGCAATCGCCGATGCCTTGACTCAAGCGAGACGGGCGAGTTAAACGGGAGAAGCGCGACTGGCAAGGACAGGGCTCACAAGTCACGCGAGTCTCGCTCCTCGCGCTTGTGCGCGCCACTCCGCCATCTCGCGACGAACCGCAATGCCGGACAGGCTTCTGGTAGAAACCGGACAATTCGTCGATTTTTTTGACGGCTTATCCTATGCTGGGTCTGGTCAGAAGGGAGCAATCATGGCTCAGCAGCAGTCTTTGAGCGGGATCATTGCCGGCGCAATCACCATTCTTGGGCCTTGGGCTCGTGTGGGTGACGGTGGCTACCAATTTCCCGTCACAAGTAGAGTTGTCTTCGGCTGCGCTGCCTGCTGAGACTCGTCAGGCGGTACGTCCTTCGTCTCCCTGTCTGCGCCACCCACGCTGGACTTGACCATTCCCACCTCTCCTCCGCTGCCTTCAGAGGCAGCCAGTGTCGAGGCCGGACGATGATCGGTCGCGCGACTCAAGTGTTGCAGCTCCAGTTGTGCCGCGGTTGGATCCTCGTGCGCTGCAGGCTACCAGGCTGCAGTGCCGAAGCGGACATCGAACAATTGTGCCCCGACTCTCCAGACGGTGCTGCCCGCACGCGCTGTTTGCAACAGCGTGCCAAACAACTTCCGCCGCTGTGCCAAAGCCAGTTGCACGAGCGGTTTGTCGAAGTGGAAGGAAAATCGAAGCCGATTGATGGCGGCGTGCGACGAGGATGTCAAACGATTCTGCAGAGCAGTCAAACCTGGGAGCGGGCAGATACTCCAGTGCCTACAATCGCATGGTCAGGAGGTCTCCGACCGGTGCTACCAGACCTTTCCGAAGGGCACGTTCCTCTTCAAGTAGTCGGGTGGGCGTTACCGAGAGATGTTCTTGGTTCCTGAGAGCACACAGAACGTCAGCTTCACGCCCGCCACTTCGATCTGGTCCCCATCCTTCAGGTCCTGATGCCCCACAACGTCCGCACCGTTGACGCGCAGAGACTTCGCGCCCTGAGAAGGGCTGATGGCGTAGCTGTGGCCTCGTCGGGCGATCGTCGCCGCAGATTATGGGGCAAACCAGCCGGTCAGCCGAATGACCGCTCCGTCTTGTGACCCAATGACATTCACCTGTTTGGTGAGTGGGTATTCCAACCGATCAGTTTTCCCAGCAATTATCAGGACCTTGGCAGTGAGCGTCGGTCCGTCGGGTGTACGGTCCGTTCCTCTGAGCACCGTGGTTCGATCCAGATCGACAAATGGGGCCGGCGCCGCCGTACTGGCTGCCGCATTCTCTTGGAAGACGAGCCGGTGTTGGCCGATGGTGATCACGTCAGCGTCACGAAGTTGGTGGCGCGTGATCGGCCGGCCATTGATGGCGGTGCCGTTGGTGCTCTTCAAATCTTCGAGAAAGAAGACGGCCTGAACCTTCACGATCCGCGCATGATGTCCCGAGACGGCGGGATCTTCGATCACGAGGGTATTGTCGGCCTTCCGACCGATCGTGCAATGTCTCAAGGGTCAGTTCGATATGCCGCGAGCCTTTCTCGTGAAGTTTGACGAGCAGTGTGGCTGGTTGTGGCAGAGTCTCAGGCATGGTGTTCCCTTCCTGTGCAAGGTCCCTGTGATTCGTTACGCGACGAATCGCTTTTTCAGCCGCTCCCACAGTCCGGCTTGAGTTCATCCCGCAGGGCCACGACGACCACGGTCGTGTTGTCGTCGCCGCCGGCTTCATTCGCCATGACGATGAGGCGATCGGACATGGTGGGGAGGTCTTCCGATCCAGCTGAGGATGTGAAGAATGTCGTTCGGGTGGACACCACGGGTAAGTCCGTCTGAGCATAGCAACAGCATGTCTCCGCTCTTGACCGGAACCTCCGTCAGTTCCACGTCGACGCTGCTCTCGACGCCGAGGGCTTTCGTTACGATGTTCCTGCGGGGGAGCGTTCGGCCTCTTCTTCCGTGATGAACCCCTTGAGGATCTGTTCGGCGACCCAGGAATGGTCTGGTGGTGAGGGCTTGGATTGTCCCGTTTCGAACGAGGTAGAGCCGGCTGTCTCCGACATGGGCGATGGCGAGCACTTCCTCATGGAGCAGTGCGGCGACCACGGTAGTACCCATCCCGGCATAGTCAGGTCTGCTCCATGACTCGCGATGAACGACATCGTTCGCTGCACGAATCGCGCTGGCAAGACGATTGGCTGGTGCAGACACCGTGGCATTGCAGGGGCCGATCAGCGGCAGGTCTGCGTGGCCGGACTGCCTCAGCCAGATGCGCGTGGATCGTCTCGACTGCGAGGGCGCTGGCAATCTCGCCGGCGTTGCCGCCGCCCATGCCGTCACAGACGACATAGAGTCCGAGCGGAGGGTCGGCCACAAAGCGATCCTCGTTATGGGGCCGTTTAAGGCCGGTATCGGATTTGGCGCTATGCAATCGTTCGAGGGCCAGACGACACCTCCCTCATGCCGCGAGACTGTGCAGACAGGCACGGAGCTCGCCTGCGAATTCTTCCGCGCGCCGATAGCGGTGAGGCAACTCTTTCTGTAACGCGCGATCCACGATCTCCTGTACCATCGGGGAAGATCCGGCCTCAGGGTCTGAATGGCGGGATGCGGATGATGGGCGATGCTGAACAGCACGGCCGACAAGTTGTCGGCGGTGAACGGCAGCTGCCCCGTGAGGAGTTCGAACAGCACGACGCCGAGTGAAAAGATGTCCGACCGACCGTCCACTTTCTTGCCTGCGATTTGTTCCGGTGACATGTACGTCGGCGTGCCCAACACAATATTCGTATGTGATCTTGCTGCTCGAGGCCATCTTCGCAATACCGAAATCCATGACTTTCACGACGCGATCCTTCGTGAGCATGATGTTTGCCGGCTTGATGTCGCGATGGACGACGCCTTGTTGATGGGCATAGTCCAGGGCGTCCGCGACGGTGGCCACGAGTCAGGAGGACCTCGTTGACCGGCATCAAGTTGGGTTTCCGTGCCCACTGTGTTCAGGGGTGTTCCTCGATGAGTTCCATCGCGATGTACCCTAAATCGTCTTCTTCTCCTGCGTCATAGATAGTCACGATGTTGGGGTGGGAGAGACGCCCGGTGGATTCTGCTTCGCGGAAAAACCGTGCCTTGACCTCTTGCAGCCTGTCGTCGTTGTCGATGTGATCGAGTCGCATGGTCTTGATGGCCACGAAACGCTGGATCGTCGGATCTTTTCCCAGGTAGACAAGTCCCATTGCGCCGCGTCCGAGTTCTTTCAACACCTTGTAGCGTCCGAGCATGCCTGGTGTGTCAGCCATTGATCGTTGACGTGGCGGCTGTACTTGTTGGTTCTGACGGAGCCTCTGCTGCTTCTTCTTGTCCTGCGTCCTCATCCTCGGAGAGCGCCTGCGCCTCGTGGCGCCGTGTCTGTCTGGGGGAGCGAAGGCTTCGCGCAGCGAACTCCGGTTAAGCACCCAGGCTGCAGTGAGCCAGAGACCGGAACCGATGAGACCGATTGCATAGCCCCATGGCGAATCGAGGAAGGGCCCATCTGTTCGATCAGTGGCAGACCCACGGTCCTAAACGCTTTATTGGCGAAGAGAATGACGACGAGGGTCGTGAGCGGAAGGACGAGGTTGCGGAGAAAGCTTGATCCGCGGCCGTTGTCTGGGATTTGCTGAGAGGCAGCGAAGGCGAAGATCCAGAGGATGACGAGCGCGAGGAGGTTTGCAACCAATCGAATGGCGTGAGGCCCACTGAGCTGCAGATACGGGACCGAGACAGATTGGACCAATGCCAGGCTGCTCAGCAAGGGGCCGGCTAGGAACAGAGCCAAGATGGCAAAGGTATAGGGAGCGATCCAAGTCCAGGATTTCGACATAGAGAATCTTTGAGGATGTCCGTGAACGTCTCAAAGTGTAGCGGATGGGATGGGAGAGTCAACGAATTGGGAGAAATGAGCAGGGGTGATCTCGACACCCGTGAAGCGTGGAAACCGACTGATTGCTCTGGTTTGTTTGGTTTGTCTCGTTGATTTGGCTTGAACTAGATTAACCAGAGAAACCAGATGAACCAGATGAACCTCAAACGAGGAGGGCGGCTTTCTTGAGCGGCTCGAGCAGCCTCTCGGAACTTTCAAATCACCCCGGCCCGTACCAACTTCGATGTCCGGCTTGGTGATGCCGTGAAATCGCTTCCACCGGTCACCAGCACGTTCAGCCGCTTGGCCAGGTCGAGATACTCCGTCGTCTGTCGCTTCGTGTGCGTACTGTAGTGGACTTCGATGCCGCCGAGGCCTTCGGCTTTCAATGTCGTCAGGAGTGTGTTCAGCCCGTTCTCCAGACACCTTGGCCCAGGTAGGATGGGCCAGCACGGCCACGCCGCCGGCGGCTCTGATCCAGGCGATGGCATCCGCCGGCTGGGGCAAGTTCACGCGCCACATAGGCTGGGCATCCCTCTGCCAGATATCGGTCAAAGGCGTCTTTGGCGGAGGTGACATACTTCTTGTCCATCAAGAGCCGGGCAATATGCGGCCGGCCGACCGAATCCGTGCCGGCCAATGCCCGCACCTCTTCATAGGTTACGTCTAGCCCCAATGAGCGCAGTCGTTCGATGATCTGCGGGTTGCGCCTATGCCGACTCTCGCGCAAGGCGGCCAAGCGTTGATTCAGCTCCGGGTCTTGCCACTGTATGCAATAGCCAAGGATATGGAGCTCACTATTGCCAACGTAGGAGCTGATTTCCACGCCGGGAATGATTTCAATTCCCAGCTCAGCCCCGGCAGCTATGGCTTCGGGAATGCCGGACACAATGTCGTGGTCCGTAATGGCCAGCGCGGTGACCCTTGCTTTGTGGGCGAGCCGTAACACTTCAGCCGGCGAGAGGCTTCCATCGGAATGGGTCGTATGGAGATGGAGATCGATGCGACTCATGTCGACTCGTGCGGCAGGCTGCTGAGGCCCGCTTGTTGGGCGACGAGTCGCGCGGTGAAGACAGCACCAGGTCCATGGCCGCCGTCGTGTTCGCCTTCGTCGTACGACAGCACGCGGAGATTGGACGTGAGCCGGAGCAATTCATTGTGCGCGAGGCAAAATTCCCATCGGCGCGGATGGCGATGACGCAAGTAGTTGTCGATGGTGAAGGTTTCGTAGATCAAGACCCCGTTCGGCTTCAGCGATTCGATGAGCGCGGGAAACAGTGCGCGATGGAGATAGAAGAACGCGACGATCACGTCATATTCCTGCTTCGGAAATTCCGGGCCGTTCATCGGTCGTTCGTTCGAGGTCCACCGTCCGGACACGTGAGATTTGGGAGGTTCCGTTGTTTCGCCGTGGCAGCGAGCTGTGGCCATGGCCTGTTCATCGCGGTCCATCGCATCGACCTGAAAGCCGTGCGAGGCGAGATAGAGCGCGTTGCGTCCAGACCCAGCCGCGACGTCGAGCGCCTTGCCTTTCGGTAAGCGATGGAGTTGCTGAGTCAGAAACTGAGCCGGAGTTGGTCCCGCATCCTGAATCTGGTGAGCCAGGCGTGATCGTTCGAGTTGCACGCCCACCGGAGCCGGTCACATGCTCCAGCGGAGGCGCAAGCTTCCGCAACCAAATCTTGGCCCGTTCGATGGGAAATTCCGCAAAGAGCATGGTGAGGAGCCGTTCCGCGAATGTTTCCAGCAGTGCACAATCCTGCGTCGCGCCGATCTCGATAACCCGATCTGCCACTTGCGCATAGTCGATCGTGTGGTGGACGTCATCCGAAGTCGCCGCCGGCTTCAGTCTGGCACTCCAGTTCCAGGTCCACCGCCAACGGCTGAGGCCGCCGGCGCTCCTCTGGAGTCACGCCGCAGCGCCCCTGAAACTCCAGCCGTTCGATGATGATCTTCCCAGTCATGGGAGCATTCTCAAGGATTGGATTTCAGGCTGTCAATATATCGTTAGCGGGGTATGCGAGGGGGGATGGGTGCGCCCAGGTGGCTTTCTTGCTCGCAGAACGCGCACGATGAAACAGTGCTCGTTCGATGCGCGCAGTAAAGCCAACCTGGGCATACCCATAAAGGGGAGAGTACCTGCATGGTTCCGTGTTCTCGGAGTGGGAGGGAGTAAGGGCGGCTCCAGTAATCCTCTGTGCTCGCGGCACCCCACGATGCAAAGGATTGGAAGGGCACCCACGTTGGCCCTGCGCTCCCGGAGCCGCGCGCCCTCAGAAGGGCCTCGCTCGACGGCCGCGCTTAGACCAACATGGGTGTCCTTCCAGGAAGAGAGCAAGCAAGTTAGGGAGGGTCAATCATTTTGATGAAGGTCGGTCGACATGCGCACTGGGGAAGGGGAAGATTGGTTAGTTTGTGTGCTTTTGGAAATCATCGATGGCTGCTGGCCGAACTGCACGGCACCGTTCAGTGGGAACTTCAACAGGGTGAGCAAGCTGCAAAGTCAAGCAACGTCCCCAGTTTTCTCTACCCCTATTTAACATGGATGAAAACCAATCTTATTGTCTTCTCGGTCTTCCAAGCCCGTAAGTACACAAGGACCGAGTCAAGCTTCTGCATCAGAATGGCCCGCTCGCACCACTGACCTTCGAGATACGTCACGTCATTCGTCAGGCTGTTGCACGAAGCGACAAATCGTTTGAGCGCGTCTCGCGGAACCTTGAATTCCTGCAGATCAATGCCCAGTGACTTCTCAAGTTTCTCGATCGCAGCGTATAGACTCGAGCGACCACCTCTCTTCAACCTCGTAGCGCTCGGAACGTTAGCCCGAATCGAGGTGATGGCGGCATACGCTCTAAAATCTGGTCATCGTCGTTCATGGCTGGTTATCCCCACCGTCTACCCAACGTTGGCGTTGAGCGGCGCGTCCCTCGACGGTGGAATTAGAGCGCACAGTTGAGCGGTGCGCTATCGGGAAGTGAGCCACTGCAACATCGAGTTGCTGGATCGCGCCTCAACCTCCGCACCGCCGTCTGGTCGAACAACTACCCCGGCCATGTTTCCGTTGAAGCAATTGTTTCAAGCGTGATGCCTCCAACCTGAATTCCGGTATCGCAATTCGGCAGTGACCTCCTCGCCTCGCAGAGTCCCGAGACGCGATGCTCGCGATTCAGAGTCTGGCCGACTTTGTAGAAACGGCCCGCCTTCTGAAAACAGTGATGATCCTAGCAGCAGTTTTGCGACATCGGTCACGTCATTTGGATCGGTTCGTTCTTGAGAACTTCGAATGATCGGCAAGCCATTACGTTCCGGACTACGGTGATGTTGGTGATTACCGGGTTCCATTACAGTACCGCCCCTCGAACGAGCGGCACGGAGAAACCCGTGAATACGTTACCACCAAAGCGAGCCAGAACGATCCTCTTGTGCGCTCTAACTCATAAGTCTGCTGAGAGCTGCCGTGCAGCATAGCACGGTCACCTGAATAGTCTGGTGGGAGGCAAGTCTACTTGAACGTCCAACACTTGTTCAATCTTTCGTCCTTGTTCCACCGACCGGGATAGGCTGCGAATCCGCAGTCTATCCAGCTATCAGCCCGCCGTATATCCCGGCCAACCTCCTGTCCCAGTGAGGAGTAGCCAGGCTGGCCTTCACTGCGCGCATCGAACGAGCAGCTGTTTCATCGTGCGCGTTCCTGCGAGCAGAAGAGGGACCGTCCATGGCCGTCACTCCTCTTCCAGTTCCATGCTTTCGAGCTTGTCTTCTCCTTCGCCTCACGAGGGCGGTCTGTGTTGGTCTCCCACTGCGCGCGTCCAACGAGGGCCTTCTCTGAGGCCGCGCGTTGCGCGAGCACAGAAGATCATCGGGCTCCATCCATCCTTTGCCTCCGGGAGCAGTGGGACCACACTGGTTTTCCCAATCTATCTTTTCTCCCTCTTGGGGGCGGCCATGAGCTGAATCCCCACTGCGCGCATCGAGCGAGCACCGTTTCATCGTGCGCGCCTCTGCGAGCACAGGGGGTCCTGAGCCAGGCCCCCTCTCCCTTGACTGCCCTTTCCACCGGCCACCTATAATCACCTCACGTTTCTTCTCTACAACGCGCTGATTCAGCTCACAAAATGGCAGAATTTACGCACTTCAACGAGTCGGGACGGGCGCGGATGGTCGATGTTAGTGCCAAGAATTCGACCGAGCGGGCCGCGACGGCTCAGGCTACAGTCTTTCTTCAGCCGGAAACCCTTGAAAAGATTCAACGCGGCAAGATTGCAAAGGGCGATGTCCTATCCGTCGCGCAGGTCGCTGGCGTGATGGGAGCCAAGAAGACCCCGGACCTTATTCCCATGTGCCATCCGATTCTCCTCACCAGCGTCGATATCTCATTTAAAGAAGAATCTCAGCCGGATCGCGAAGGCCGCTGTTCGATCACCATTCAGGCGACTGCCAAGACGACTGGACCGACCGGCGTAGAGATGGAAGCAATGACGGCGGCCTCTGTGGCGGCCCTCACGATCTACGACATGTGCAAGGCGATTGATCGGGGGATGAGCTTCAGCGAGGTGTGCTTGCTCTCAAAGTCTGGTGGAAAGTCAGGAACGTTTACAAGGCGTTAACGTATAGATATTCGCGTAATGCAAAAGGTTTGTTCATGGTCACGATCCGGCTCTTTGGGATGACGAAGTCGCTGGCGGGGAATCAAGAATCTCTCTCGCTTGCGTTGAACAATGGAAAGCAAGTGAAGGACTTGGTCGGTCTTCTGGATGCCGGGTATCCAGCGATCGGGGAGTTGATTCATAAAAAGAATGTTCTGGTGTCGGTGAATCAGGAAATTGCCCACGAAGAAACGGAAATTCGAGATGGCGACGAGATCGCGTTGTTACCACCGTTTGCTGGCGGAACACCTGTGGATCATGCTGGTGAGGATGCCCAGTTTGTCCGCGTGCAACGGGAAGACTTTTCCGTTGATGCGGAGATCAATCGGGTGCGGGGTCGGTCGAAGCGCATCGGCGGCATTGCGACATTTCTGGGCATTGCCCGTGATCGCTCCAAAGGGCGCGATGTCGACAGCATCACCTTCGAGCACTACGAAGGGATGGCACAAAAGAAGCTGCGCGAAATCCGCGAGCGGGCGTTGAAGGATTTTGACATCATCGAGGTCGCGATCCTCCACCGGTATGGCGAAATCGGCATCGGCGAAAACATCGTGCTGATTGTCGTCGGGGCTGAGCATCGGGCCGAGGCATTCCGTGCCTGCAAGTGGGCGATTGATGAATTGAAACAAATCACGCCGATCTGGAAACTCGAACACACGCCGGAAGGCGAAGTCTGGGTGGAGGAGCACCCGTAGGGGCGTGAGGTGTAAGGGGTAAGGCGTGAATCGTTTTCTGAGGCAAGGGGAAGCTGTTGAGATCAGCATTAGCCAGCGATTCTGTGGTGCCAGTCATCGATACTTTTGGCAGGCCGCTTCGCAGCTTGCGTTTGTCCGTGACGGATCGATGCAATCTCCGTTGCAAGTACTGCATGCCGGAGGAGGACTATGTCTGGCTGCCGCGCGAAGATGTGCTGACCTATGAGGAAATGGCAGGCCTGACTGGCTATTTCACCGACCTCGGCGTAGATCGAGTGCGGCTGACCGGTGGAGAGCCTTTGCTTCGACGCAATTTGCCTCGGCTGATTCGCCTGTTGCTCCAAAACCGGCGGGTGACGGATATCGCGCTCACGACGAACGGCATTCTGCTGGCGGACCAGGCTGAGGCACTGTATGAGGCAGGGCTTCACCGCGTCACGGTCAGCCTCGATACGTTAAGACCGGAACGATTTCGTCAACTGACCCGCCATGATGAGTATGCACGTGTGATGGAAGGGATTGAGTCGGTGGCTCGGGCGGGATTCACCGGGTTGAAGCTCGACACGGTGGCGATTCGGGGTTCAACGACGATGAGTTGGTGGCGCTGATCGAGTTTGGCAAGCGGGTGCAGGCGGAAGTTCGGTTTATCGAATATATGGACGTCGGTGGTGCGAATGAGTGGTCTCAACAGAAAGTGCTCTCCCGAGCCACGATGCTCACCGATGCTGAGCGCGCACTATGGGACGATTGAGCCGATGCCTGAACGGGGAGCTGCGCCGGCGCAGCGATTTCTGCTGCCGGATGGGACGACCTTTGGGATTATTCCTTCGACGACCACGCCGTTCTGTGAGGCCTGCGATCGCAGCCGGGTGACCGCCGATGGCATGTGGTACCGCTGTCTGTACGCGACGACGGGAACGGATCTGCGCAAGTCCCTCCGCGCCGGTGCCTCTGCTGACGAGATGCGGGCCTTGATCCGTGCCGGCTGGGAAGGCCGCCGCGACCGGGGCGCAGAAGAGCGCAAGGCGCTTGAACGGGACGGATTGCGTGTCGGGAGACTCATCGATATTGAGACGCTTCGCGAAAACCCACATCTCGAAATGCACGCCCGAGGCGGCTGACGTCCCACCTTGCCGCCGACACGCGTGCCACAGGGCCGATCCCTGTTGTTGCCTGCATGCTGGATACTGAATTCCTGACCATTTTAGGACTCGGGTTCGTGCTGGGGCTTCGCCACGCCTTGGACACGGACCATTTGGCTGCCGTATCCACGGTGCTGGCGCAGCGACCCTCGCTTCGCGCGTCCGGCATGATTGGATTCAGCTGGGGACTCGGGCATACGGTGGTGTTGTTGCTGGTCGGGGCGGTGGTGTTGGTGCTCCGCGTGCCGATTCCTGAACCCTTCGCGTTGGCGGCCGAGTTCGGCGTCGGCGCTATGCTCGTGCTCCTCGGCGGGATACTCGGGGTGCGATTGGTCCGAGAACGCTGGCATGTGCATACGCACGACCATGACGGTGAACGGCATGTGCACCTGCATAGTCATGCGCTGGTAGAGGATCACGGACATGTACACTGGTGGCGTGATTCCGTTCGACCGTTCTGTATCGGCATGGCCCATGGTCTGGCCGGGTCGGCAGCGCTGTTGTTGATCGTGCTGTCCTCTGCGCGATCGGTGTCGGAGGGACTGACGTATATCGCGGTGTTCGGGCTTGGCTCGATCATGGGGATGATGCTGGTCGGGATAGTCGTGAGCCTTCCGGTATTGTGGTCGCTGAACCTCGGGCGTTCCGTCTTTCTCGCGGTCCAGGGGCTGGCGAGTCTTGGGAGCGTTGCCGTCGGACTCACTATGATGTTCCACATCGCCTTCGGCGGTGAGCTCTTCTGACATCCGCACTGTCACCTTCCTCGAAGGGAAATCTACGTGCGTCATAAGGGCGGCTATGGTATTCTGCCGTCCTCAAATTCCAGCGGGCTGCGGAAATACTATGTTTGTACGCGAGAGCTTCGAGGATACGCACGTGTAGCACAACAAGAGAATACTCCTGCAGGATAGCCGCGCGAGACTGGCGAGAGGGTGAGGGTTCGAGGTCCGAAGTTCAAGGCTTTTCGCGAAGCTATCGAACTCCGAACTTCGAACTATCGGATCGCGCCTGACAGGCGTCGCGCGGTGGTCGCTGTGTCGGACTAAGAGGAGCGCACGATGGCCTGGTTTAAAAACAGAAAACGACCGAGCCTGAACCTCCAAAGCGATCCAAGATTTCGGAAGGGATGTGGCTCAAGTGCAACCACTGCCGAGAAATCGTCTATCGCAAAGAAGTCGAGCGTAATAATAAGGTCTGCCCAAAGTGCGACTACCATTTCCCGATTTCTGTCATGGAGCGCATTGCGCTCTTGGTCGACCTCTGGGACGTTCAAAGAGTGGGATGCGGAGCTCGGCCCCCAGGACCCGCTGAACTTTCAGGACACGAAATCGTACAAGGATCGTGTGAAGGCGCACCAGGGGAAGACCGGACGCAAAGATGCCATGATGATCGGCGAAGGGATGATGAACGGACGCCGTGTGGTGCTCTGCGTGTTCGACTTCAGTTTTATGGGCGGCAGCATGGGGTCGGTCGTCGGAGAAAAGATCTGCCGGGCGATCGATCGCGCACTGGAGGCCAGGTTGCCGGTCATTTTGGTCACGACCTCCGGAGGTGCCCGGATGCAAGAGGGAATTCTCTCCCTGATGCAGATGGCCAAGACTTCTGCCGCTGTCGCCAAGCTGGGCGAGGCCAAACTCCCGTTTATTTGTCTGTTAGCCGATCCCACGTTCAGGGGCGTCACCGCCAGCGTCGCCATGTTGGGTGATGTGATTCTGGCCGAACCGAAAGCGCTGATCGGCTTTGCCGGTCCCCGCGTAATCGAGCAGACCATTAAACAGCAGCTGCCGGATCAGTTTCAGCGAGCGGAATTTCTGTTGGAGCATGGCATGATCGATATGATCGTGGAGCGCAAACAGCTGAAAGAAACCTTAAGCACCCTCGTTGCCCATTTTTAAGCCAGGACCTTTCATGAACGTCTACTGCGGCAGTCGATCCTTTCGTCCAGAGTGCCCTTTTTCGCTCGAACTCCTCGACGGACCCCCGGGTGCGCGTCTGCGTCGTCCTCGCGTGCGAGAAGTCTCAGTGGGCTTCGGTCTCGATTGTCTCGTCACGACGTTTATGAAGAATCCCGGCTAGCCTCCTTCCTGCCTGGTTACACCATGACCTATTCCTCTGCCGTGGCCTATCTGTATCGTCTGCAAAAGCATGGCATCAAGCTGGGTCTTGCGACGATGACGGCGTTGATGGCGCGACTCGGCATGCCGCAGACCAGGTACCGTACACTGCACATCGCCGGCACGAATGGAAAGGGATCCACCGCAGCCATGGCCGCCGCCTTGTTGCAGGTGGCAGGGTATCGAGTAGGGCTCTATACCTCGCCCCATCTCGTGGAGTTCCGAGAGCGTATCTGCGTGAACGGCGAGATGATTGCTGAATCGCAGGTGGCACAATTGACCGAACAACTTCAGACCCTCTGCCAACCGGACCTGTCGCCGACCTTCTTCGAATATACGACGGCGATGGCGTTTCAGCACTTTGCCGATTCAGGGGTCGACGTGGCAGTGTTGGAGGTTGGATTGGGCGGAAGATTCGATGCCACCAACGTGGTCACGCCCATGGCCTGTGCGGTGACGACGATTTCCCTCGATCATCAGGAGTATTTGGGGACCACACTCTCATCGATCGCGTTCGAGAAGGCCGGCATTATCAAACCTGGGGTGCCGGTGGTGCTGGGGCGGCTCGAAGATGACGCGTGGCGGACGATCGAACAGGTGGCAAGGGAACGGCAGGCCCCGGTGTTTCGTCTGAATGAGGATTTTCGCACAGAGGGAGAGGGGCCCCAGCAATTTTCCTATCGCGGTCTGGGTATGCAATATGACGGACTGATCTGTGCCCTGGAGGGTCGCCACCAACTTGATAACGCTGCCTGTGCGCTGGCGCTGTTGGGGGCGGCGGCCCCTCAGGGGATTGCTGTCACGGCTGAGGCGGTGCGAGCGGGCTTGCGTGCGGTCAACTGGGCCGGACGATTGGAAGTGGTCGATCGCCGTCCGACGATCCTGCTGGATGGCGCGCATAATCCTGCTGCCGCAACGGCCTTGGCCGACTACCTCATGCACTCTGACCGATCTCATCCGTCCCGCCCTGTGGTCCTTGTCCTTGGGATGATGCGCGACAAGGATCATCGAGGCTTTGTCGAACCGCTCACGGGCCTTGTCGATGAGGTGGTGTTGACGCAGGCGGATCTCCCACGCTCTGCAACCGCGCAGGAACTCCGAGCCTCGCTCGAAGGTCTGCTGCCTCACCCGCATGTCGTGCCGTCGCTCAGTGATGCGATGGCGCTGGCCAGACAGCTGGCGATGTCCGGACGGTCTGGTGTGTGTCACGGGATCGCTCATGCTCGTGGGAGAGTGCAAGGCATGGTTCCGTGGCTGTGGGCTTTCGCCGCTTCGGGGCTGACATGGCAGGGATCGCGACGCGGCTGTGGATGTGCCTGGTTGGTTGGTTGATGCTGGGGATATTGCTTCCGCACGCAGGGGTGCTGCAGGGATTGAAGGAGGTTCCGCGGCGACGACGACATCCTCCGGTGCGCTCCCGCTCGATATCACTGCCGAACGAATCGATTATCTTACAGGAACAAGAAATCTACGAAGCCGATGGCTCGGTGGTGGTCAACCAGGGCACCATGCGTCTGACGGCCGATCACATGACCATCCAGGCTTTGCCCGGCGTATTGATTGCCACGGGCCACGTCCGACTCACCGATCCCAAAGCCGATCTCGTGACCGAACGGTTGGAACTCAACGTGAATACTGAGGCTGGGGTGATCACGCACGGACGGGTGTATCTCAAATCCACGAATACCTCGGTGGAGGGGCGTCTCCTGCAGCGGTTTTCAGAGGACCATTATCGGGTGAAGAGGGCCGGTTTACGAACTGCGATGCGCAGAAAGGTGAGACGCCGGCCTGGCGGTTTGAGTTCAAGGATCTCGACCTGAATGCCGGCGACAACGTGGCGTTTACGGGTGGATGGCTCTGCGTGAACGATGTCCGGGTGATTCCTATTCCCACGTTGACGTATCCGCTCTCCACGCGACGCACTGGGTTCCTCATTCCCGAATGTCGGGTACGACAATCGTTTTGGCATGCACCTCCAAGAAAGCTTCTTTTGGGCCATCAATCCTAGCCAGGACCTGACGATCTCCCCGCAACTACTACAGCGAAACTCGGCTATGGCAGCGATTTCCAGTATCGGTATGTGTTGGACCAGAAATCGCGGGGGCAGTGGTTCGTCACTGCCTTGCAGCAGACAGAATTGCCGGGTGTATCCGGTGTGAGCCAGACGGGACAAGATGCAAGGCAGGCTCGGGCTCTGATCATCGGGACCCATACACAGCAATTCACGCCGGACTTGTTGCTTCGTGTACAAGCCAACTTGGTGAGCGACCCGAACATGCTGCAACAACTGAGTAACTCCGGGAGCCCAGCGGGCCCTTCCCAGCACCGAATCGAGTTTCTTGCCGACTCAACGGCTGGCTTATCGGAAACACGTACCTGCTTGGTCAATACCTGCAACCGTTGGGATCGGGAGGAGTGGATACGTTTCAGCGTCTGCCGGAAATCGGCTACAGTCTGCCGAATCTTCCATTGTTCAATTCGCCGATCTTGCTGGGCACGGATACGAGTTTCGTGAACTTTTATCGTGAACAGGGATTTACCCAGAATCGAATCGATGTTCTGCCGGGACTGTCGACCGACGTCCTGGATTTCGGTCCACATCGTGGGTCCTGACGCCCCAAGTGAAAGTGCGCGAGGTCTACTACACGCGAGGGGTGCAAAATCCTGAAAGCCAGCATCGCGAGACATTTTGGGCGGGGCTTGATGCGACGTCGAAGCTGAGCCGCCGCTTCGGAACGAGCGAGGGCAATACCTTGCTGCATACCGTCGAGCCCAGCGTCGATATATGAATATGTTCCGCCGACCACTCAGGAACAATTGACTCAGATCGATCAGGTCGACAATCTGCCGAAGAAAAATCTGATGACCTATATGCTCCGCAGCCGACTGTTGGAGCAAGATGGCAACAGCAGCTTTAATTGGCTCGACTTTACGCTGGCTCAGAGCTACCAGGTCGGGGCCGTGCAGACGCAGGCCCGCAATTTCACACCGGGCGTGACTCCACCGTTCGGAACCGTGACACAACCGCTACAGCCGGCGACCACGGCAGTTGACGGAAGAAACTTTCCGATCTCTGGATGCGGGCCGTGATCGGCAATACGACCCCTCAGTTCACACCGGCTCAGTTAGCGGCTGCCGTTTGGCCAAGGCGCCGGGGCTGTCCCCGGTCAGCAGCCTGCCATCGAACCAGTATCTGACCATCGATGCGTTTTTCGATCCCTACCGATCGTCGGTGAGTCAATTCAACACCGACTTCCGGGTGCAGCAGTCCAACTACTGGTATCTCCAAGTGGGGCAGCGTTTCACGCAACGATGGTAATCGTGTACGTCGCGGAGACGTGTGGAATCCGATTTCGTTTAGTGAGGTCTACGCTCCAACCCCTGAGATTGAATTTGTCACAGCGGGAGGGGCGTTTCGCACGCCGTGGGGGTGGACGGTCGGTGCGAAGGCCTACTACGATGTGAAGACCGGCAAGAGCCCGGAGTATGATGTCGTCGCCCTCTACCAGAATCCCTGCAAGTGTTGGTCGCTGGGACTCTATTTATTTGGAGTTCCCCGATCGTCAGCAGTACAACTTCATGGTCAATCTGACTGGGATTGGATGGACCGAAAGTTTCGGAACGGCTGTCATCAAAAATATTCTCAGTCCGTTGCTGATCGGGGAGAGAGGTCTGCCCTGGGCCATGCCCTGGAGGGCCGTATGGGAGGCCACAATCGACATACCCCAGCCTGAGATGGGTGGGAATGGACGATGAACAGATTGTCTGAATGAACGGCTCGTGTGATGCTCAGTCGGGGGCTGGCTCTCTTTGCCGTATCTCTGTGGGTGAGCTGGGAGTCCTGCCTCTGCCGCGCTAACCCTGGCAATGTCATGCGCCAGTCCTGTGTGGATTTGACTCCTCGAAGAGGGCTGGTATACGATGCCTTCCTGGTTTCAATGTTTATCGTGTACTCAGCGAAGGAGGAATGCGACGTGGCTGGGTGATGCACTGAAGGTCGAAGATGCAACGTGGGACACAGAGGTCATGAAGGCCTCTGAACTCGTGATGGTAGATTTCTGGGCCGTCTGGTGCGGTCCTTGCCAAATGGTCGCTCCGATCATCGAGGAATTGGGCAAAGAGTATGCGGGAAGATGAAGGTACGGAAGCTCAATACCGATGAAAATCCTGAAGTCGCAGGCCGCTATCAGGTCATGAGTATCCCGACAATTCTGTTTTTCAAAAACGGGCAGGTCGTGGAGAAACTCGTTGGGGCGCGACCGAAGCGGCAGTTCAAGGAAATGATCGATTCGCTGCTGGCGCAACCAGCCGGCTCAGCCTAAGGATTGTAGTCACCCGCCGCAATGCTCGCCGAGTTGCGCATTGTCAATTTCGCGCTCATTGAGCAACTCAGTCTTCAATTCCAGTCCGGGTTTACGGTCCTGACCGGGGAGACCGGGGCCGGTAAATCTCTCCTCATCGATGCCATCGCCTTGTTGGTCGGCGGACGGGCCTCGACCGACCAGATCCGTTCGGAGAAGACGAGGCCCAGCTTGAAGCAGCCTTCCACCTCCCAGACACCCATCCACTCCTTCAATGCCTGCGGCTACACGAAATCATCGGTCAGAACGAGTCTGAGCTGATTCTTCGGCGCGTGCTCTCCCGATCGGGTCGCCACCGGGTGTACGTCAACGGCAGCCTGTGCCCCTGCGTGTGCTCGAAGAACTTGGAGGCACCCTCGTCGATATCCATGGCCAGCATGAGCAGCAATCGCTGTTGGCTACTGCCAAACAATTAGATGCCCTCGATGCGCTTCGGACGCTCTCTACGAGCTACGCGGGAGGTACGAGCAGGCCTACCAGGGATGGAAGGAACTGCGCGCAGTTGGATGCCTTGCAGAGTGACGTCGTCGATCGTGCAAGACGTGAAGATATGTTGCGATTCCAGGCCCAGGAGATCGAGCAAGCCGGGCTGCTGCCTGATGAAGAAGAGCGGCTCCGTAGCGAGCGGCAGCGACTGGTACATGCGCATCGGCTCAGGGAATTGGCCCACGAGGCTCATGTCGAGTTGCAGGCGGATGAGCAGGCTGTCCTCACCAGGCTGGGGCGGATCGGGCGAACCCTTGCCAGAGTTGGCCCAGACCGATCCGGCGATGGGTGATTGTGAACAGGCTGCTGCGGAGTCGGCGATCCAACTCAAAGAACTTGCCGGGCGGCTGCGCGACTATGCACAGCAGTTAGAGGCTGATCCTGACCGACAGGCTGTCGTGGAGGACCGACTCGACCTGATCCAACGGTTGAAGAAAAAGTATGGAGGGTCGGTTGAGGCGGTATTAGTGACTGGCAGACGGGTGCAGGAGGAGCTTCAGTTGTTGGACAATCGTGAAGAGAGAACTGCGGAGTTGACCGCGCGGCTGGACGAAGAGGCCCGCCGTCTCCGCACGCTGGCACAGCAGCTGTCTAAGAAGCGAGATTGACGCGGCCAAGCGAATGACGACGTTAGTGGGAGCGGAGCTGGCAGCGTTGAAAATGGAGCAGGCGATCTTTCAGGTCACGGTCTACAGCGATGAGTCGGCAGAGGGGCTCGGACCGGCTGGGCGTGATCGAGTGGAGTTCCTTCTCTCAAGCAATCCTGGGTGAGCCGCCGAGACCTTTGGGCCGAGTGGCGTCCGGAGGGGAACTCTCGCGTATCATGCTGGCACTCAAGACGGTGTTGGCCGAGATGGACCAGGTTCCGGTCCTGGTATTTGACGAAATCGATACGGGAGTCGGTGGGGCAGTTGCTGCAGCCATGGGGAACGAGACTGCGCAAGCTCGGGGTGTTTCATCAGGTGTTTTGCATCACCCATCTTCCTCAGGTCGCGTCCCAAGCGGAGCATCATCTGCTTGTGGAAAAGGGGCTGGAGAGTCAACGGACATCCACGTCGGTCAGAGCGCTCAAGGGGATGGGGCGAGAAGAGGAAATCGCCCGAATGTTGAGCGGTCTGACCATTACGAAAAAGTGCGTGAAACGGCAGCAGAACTCATCGCGAGGGCCAAGGGAAGCGGTCTGAGTAAGTGAGCAGGTTGCGGAACAACGATGTTGGCGCATGAAAAACGTTGATGGTCCGCAAGTCTGGGACAAACCCGGTCTGTCTAGTTGTCTGGTCTGTCTGGTTAGTCTAATTCAACCAAACAAACTAGACAGACCGAACAGACCAAATGAACAAGACAGGCTGACTGACTTTTCAGCATCCTGCTAGCCCGCACTGTTCATGAAGGTTCGTCGCGAAAGCGTGCAGACGCGAAGCGAGACGGGCACTCGGAGACGGAAACCCTGAGGCATACTCGTGCAGTATGTCGAAGGGCTGAATGGCGAGACTGCCTCGCTCACAGCCGCGTATCCGCGCTTGCAGCAGAAGCGTCATGAATTATGCGAGCTAAGAGTCAGATCGGTCGGTCGGGGTAGTCGCCATTGCCATGGCAGGAAGGGATGCCTTACATTCCTGGACCACGCGCGCAAAGAGTTCGGTCAACTTCGGTTCGAAGTGGGTGCCGGCATACGAAAGCATCTGTTGGCAGGCGTCATCAATGGAGAGGGGCGTCCTGCCAGGAAGTTCCGCGGTCAGATGGTCGAACGTTTGGGCTAGACAGACAATGCGAGCTAGTTGAGGAATTCCTTCTTCCTGAAGTCCAAAAGGATAGCCTGAGCCATCCCACCGTTCATGGTGATACGCAATAATCTGTCCCACCTCAGCCGGAAGTCCGAGCGGCAACACGAGTTTCGCACCCTGCTCCGGGTGGTGCCGATTGCCGACAGCCTCTCCGGTCACAGTGATTTCATCATCGGCAAATCGATAGGCTTCAGGCCCGATCTTGCCGATGTCGTGGAGGAACGCCCCCAACGCCAACGATTTCTGTTCAGCGAGTGTCAGGTTGATGCGGTTAGCCAAGAGTGTGGCATAGAAACTGACTCGGCTGCAGTGGTTGAGCAACTGGCGATCCTTGGCTTCAAGCAGGTCTGAGAGCACCGGGAGAAGGTCCGGCATGATTCGTCAGCGTGGGAGGCATTATCTGATGGAGATTTACCGATCGCCCGGTATCCTGCGAGTAATTCCTTCCATGCTTGCGCGCTTTCAGTATCTGATCCCCAGAGGCCGGTCGATGTCCCGATGACAATGTCTGAGGAAATCGAGCCGTTGTTTCTTTCGAGTGTCTGGTTGACGAGGGAAAGCAATTCTGTGACGTTGAAAGGTTTGAGCAGGTAGCCAGCAGCACCATGGCGTATCCCTTCCATGGCGGACTTTAAGCTCCCGTACCCGGTGATGATGATAACCTCAACGCCGGCGTGGTGATGCTTGATGTCCTGAAGGAGATCTATGCCCTGGCGATCTGGAAGCTTCTGATCGAGTGTAATGAGGTCGATCGGCTGGGAGTTCAGCACGTCAATCGCTGCACTGGCTGATTCCGCGGTCTGGATATTGAAAAAGGGGCGGAGAATCACTTGCAGGGCGTCACGAGGTCCTGCCTCGTCGTCAATCACGAGCAAGGTCGGCTTGTTCTTTGCCGCCTCCTGAGTCACAGATAAGTTCATAGGTATCCTCTACCGCTGACTGCTTGTTTGTAAAGCAATTCTTGTTCCATTTCAGTGAGTTAGCATCTCGTGTCTCAACGGAGTGTGGCTGGTGCATGATTGGGACCCATATGTAGTTTTCTTGAACGAAACACTACGTACATCAGCGAAGAAACCCCATACCTAATCTGTGCAAAAAGACGCAGTGAGGGGAACTGCGTGTGCTATTCCTGCACTACGGCCGGAGGTTCGGTGCTGACTTCCTGATCGGGTCGGCCGATTCCCAGCGTGTCCATGCGGTACTTGAGCATCCGGCGGCTGATTCCCAGCAGGTTGGCGGCATGGGTTTGGATGTAGTTCGTTCGTTTTAAGGCATCCAAGATAATTTCGCGCTCGAATTCCATGACGGCTTTTTCGAGCGACAGTCGCCCGGCGAGGGTGTCGTCGCGGAGTGAAGAGGATCGGGTGTCGTTCTTGAGAATGGTCGGGAGATGTTCGGGGGTGATGGTGTCCGATCCCTTCGACCAAATGAACGCCTGTTCGATGATGTTCTCCATCTCTCGCACATTGCCCGGCCAAGGATAGCGGGACAGAAGATCGACGGCATCTTTGGAGAACTCTTGGGGCGGCCGATTGTCTTCTTCGATTCGTTTGGCCAGAAAATGTTTGGCGAGGAGGGGAACGTCTTCACCGCGCTCCCGGAGCGGGGGCAAATACAGCGCAATGACGTTGATGCGGTAGTAGAGGTCTTCGCGGAATTGCCCTTTGCGAACGAGTTCCTCGAGATTCTGGTTCGTCGCCGCCACGATGCGCACATCCACCTTGATGGATTGCACCCCACCGACTCTGGTGAATTCTCGTTCTTGCAAAACGCGCAGCAACTTGGCTTGCGTCATGGCGCTGAGGTCGCCGATCTCGTCGAGGAAGAGCGTGCCGGTATTGGCGAGTTCAAATTGCCCGACTCGACGGGCCGTGGCATCCGTGAACGAGCCTTTCTCATGGCCGAACAGCTCACTCTCGATGAGCGTTTCAGGAATGGCTGCGCAGTTCAGCGCGATGAAGGGGCGCTCGCGCCTGCCGCTATTATAGTGAAGCGCCTTGGCGACCAGTTCCTTCCCTGTGCCGCTCTCGCCGGCGATCAGGACGGTCGTGCGGCTGTCGGCGACTTGTTCGATCTTGGTGTAGATGTCCTGCATTGACGGGCTCTTGCCGATCAGGTTGTGAAAGGCATAGCGCCGAACGACTTGCGCACGGAGTTGTTTTACCTCCCGTTGGAGTTCCTGGTCATTGAGCGCACGCTCGACGATGATGCGGAGTTCTTCCACGTCGAAGGGCTTTGAAAGATAGTCGGCCGCGCCGAACTTCATCGCATCGACGGCGGTTTTGACTGATTTTGTTCCCGTCAGCATGATGACCGGTGCTGTACGGTCCTCGGCGCGCATGGTTTGGAGTATCGACAGCCCGTCGGTGCCCGGCAGGATGACGTCCAGAAGGACCAGGTGGGGGCTTCTTTGCGAAACAGCTCGAGACCCTCCTGGGCATCGGCGGCTTGGATTGTTTCTGTAGGTCGGCTCCAGCACCGCTTTTAATGAGGCCCTAACCCGGGCCTCATCATCGATCAACAGCACTCGTTTTTTCATACTGGTGTCCATAGGGTCTTGGCGACTATGCGGGTAACGCGGGAAGGCTCACGAAAACGTGGTGCCGACACCGACCAAGCTCTTCACCCGGATCTCGCCGTGATGTTCTTGAATAATTTGATGGACGATCGTTAAACCAAGTCCCGTTCCTTCGTGTTCTACGCTCTCGTGTTTCGTCGTGAAAAACGGGTCGAAGATGTGTTCGAGATTCGTATCCTGGATTCCTTCACCGGTATCCTCGATCTCGATGTGGGCCCAGACTTTCCCCCCGGCTTCACCAGCTTTCGGGTCTGAACGCGTAGCGTCCACCCGCTCCTGCCATCGAGTCCATGGCATTGAGGAGAAGATTGAGCAGGACCTGCTTGATCTGCTGTCGGTCCAGCATGACACGAGGTAGGTCGGACGCCAAATCTTTTTCAATCTTAATCCCATGGCTGTCTGCCTTGACATCGATGAAATACAAGCACGAGGCGACAATGTCGTTGAAGTCCTCGTCCGTCAGCTTGGGTTCCATGTATCGGGCGTAGTCGAGAATTTCCTGGATCAGCCGTTCGATCCGATACACATCGTCAAGCACCACTTTGCTGAATTCTTGAATGAATTGGGGATCGTCTTTTCGTTCAGGAGCCAATTGGATAAAAGTTTTGATCGACGTCAGGGGGTTTCTGATTTCATGGGCGAAGCCGCCGGCGATCGTCTCAAGGGATTTCAGCCGATCCGTGCGCTTCATGAGCGTGTGCGAGCGATGGAGGTCCTCATACAGCACAATGGTGTCCAGCGCATTCGTGGCGGTTTGTGCCAGGGCGGCGAGCACGGATCTGGTCAGCGCATTTTCTCCGGCCAAAGGTTGTGCCGCGCCGAGGAGTGAGAAGGCGATAAGACGGCCTTTGTTGAGGTGTGGCACGATGCGATGTGGCCTGCATGGCTTCCATGGCCGCGTGTGCGTCGGCTCCGTAGTCAGTCTCTTGGAGGTCTACAGCCGAGTCGGCCTGCGTCATGATCCGGTTGGTCACGCAAGTAGGTGGTGGGGTAGAGGATGGCTCACGGCAAACGTCAGAGGAATAAGCGTGGGGGCGACCGGGCCAACCATGCTGGCGCGGCGATAGCATTCGTGCTCGCGATCGAGCAGGAACAGCGTCCCATGGGTCGTAGCACCTGCGCGACAGCAGCTCTTGGATAATGCGACTCCCGAGTGTCGTCAGGTCGGTCATCGTTCCAAGGTCGGCCGCAAACCGTGTGACGATGTTCAATAGCTCGCTGGAGGAAGGCGCCAAGATGTCGGTATTCGGTGGGTGTGATGTCATAACGAACAGTGAGCGCCGGGGCATCGTGTAACCCGCCAGCAGAAATGCAGATTGAGCATGAAACGTTTATGTGTTCAAAGATGTACGGGTGAGAGTATACATGGCCGGGACACGTTCAGCTAGCGGATTTATCTTTTTCAATGACGGCTAAGAGAGCATGCCCATCGAGCGCAGGAAGGATGCGGGGTGTAAGGATACCAGCTTGCTGGAGGAAACGAGGCCAGGGAGAACTTGGTCGAAGGTGTGTAGCAATCCATGCCGGATGGCCTCTCTGAGACGCCCCAGATAGTGCAGGAGGATTTGGGCTTGTGGGCTAAATTCATCCTGACTCGCTCTGTGGAGATGCTCGGCGATAGAGGACCGAGAGATCGGTGTTTGGGTGGAAGACCGTGAGGACCAAGCGCCCTTCCGGACGGAGCATGCGGTACAGCTCCCGAATCGTAACCAGTGGGGAGGGGACGAATGGGAGCGACAGATTGCAGACGATTCGATGGAGGGAGCGGTCTTTGAAGAGGAAGACCCTGCGTCCAATCCGGTGCGGACCCATTCGGCGGTGAGGGTGGGTGGATCATGAGGGTACCCGCGAAGTCGCTGTTGAGTTCCAGGTGCAAGGCACGAAGACTCTGTCGAGCCTGCATCAGCGAGTCTTGAGAATGTTCCAGCCCGATCACGTGAACGGGACGCTCGGGGCTCCATCCACGCTGCCGCGAGCGGTAGGCCTGGTTGACCATCATGGCCCGGACTAAATCGCCGTGGCCAACTCCCACATCCACGAGCATGGAGCCCGGTTCGAGCGGGCTGAGCAGCCGATAGAGATCGTCCAAGAGCTTCCAGTGCTCATGGAGGTTCCCGAGTTGGGAAGCTGCTGCAGATGCGCGACCCTCAAGGCCTCACGCGTGATCTGCGAAAGATTGTGGCGAAGACGGGTACGCTCCATCTCGATGCGCTGTTGACGGGCCAGCATGCGACGGGTCTGTGCGCGGAATTCAGCTGGAGTGGTCGGGTATCGAAATGGTTGTGGCTATCTGCTCCAGGATCTGTCGGAAGGCCGGGGGATGTGGTTCGTTGAGCGGGAGATACTGGCCGAGCAGCGGTGCAGGGACTATTGCCAGACGGGTCTGGGCTCCCAGCGCGGTGAGAAACGCCTGTGGGAGGTCAGCTGGAGGCAATGGCCCGAGCGGGCTGCTGGGAATCGTGAGAATGGCTGATGGAGAGCGAAGGAGGCGCAGATCCGCAATCGTGGAGGCCAGATCTGTGAAATGGCCTGCGACGATATCGCCGACAAATCGATCGACATTGACGTTGAGCCCGAGCAGATTAGCGATGCCGCGGCGCAGTCCATATCGGTGGTCGGCCACGAGGTCATGACCGTGGACAGTCATGAGCATGGCCTGAATATCGACGACAGGATTGATCAGGAGCAGCAGGTCGACGGGACGGGATTGCGCTGCCATCTTTGAGCGCGACGCGTGCGGTCATGTCGCTCGCCATGACGATCAGGGGTGCGGTCGGCCACGGTATGCTGCACAAACTCCACAACTTTGAGGAGGTCGGCTTGCATACTCCGTAAGGTCGTCTGCTGCAGCTCACCGCCGCTAAGCCCCACGTGGTTGGTGTGGTCGTAACGCAAGACGCGGAGCCGGTGATGCGCCAGGTAGTACGACAAGGTGCTGGCATCCAACGCGGTCTGGCCATAGCCGGGAGCGATGATGACGACAGGTGTGTTCGGTGCGAGCGACTGGCGAAGATGGTCATCTGCGATCACGATCGTCTGGCCGCGTGGATTCCGACACTCTCGTGGAATACTGACGACCGACTGCCTGCTGTGAAGAGGATTCCGATTCGTCCGGGGACGCCAGATGTTGTCGGACGACACGGTTCACTTCGCGCTCAGCGTAGGGTGTGAGGCCCTGAAAGCGGAGGCCGAGCCGAAGGGCAGGGTCAGGAGCCTTGGTGACGAAATTCGCTGGGCGCTGCGGGGTCCAGAGCCGACCAGATCATCCGGGCGGGCAGTGCAGCGTCCGGCGCGCCCGGCTCATGGGTCCCGGGGTGTTTCTGGCTCTGTGTGGCGGGCGAAATGCAGCGTGGCAATGCCATTCAGGAGTTCAGGGCGAGCAGTTGAGGTGAAGAGCAGGCACCGTCCTCGGCTGAGGTTGGTGGTTAGCGCTTCGAGGCGGTAACTTCTTCCGGCAGGATCTGTGAGCATCGAGCCGGACTGGGAGCTGCAAGGCCACCCGTACAGCCTCGCGCGGATCGTAATCTTCCCGCTCGCCTGGTACGAGGGGGCTGGTGGCAGTCAGATTCGTCCTGCGGCTCTGCCGCAAGCAGTACCTCAAGGCAGAAGGGTACAGTCTGTTCCTGCGCAGCCTGGATCAGCGAGGCCAGAACGGCGCCCTCTTTTCGCTTGGGAGGCTCAAACGTTACAATCAACTGAGAGGCCGGTGTTTTGGTTTGGAGTGAGACGGAGCTGCTCCTGTGCCCTACCTTGCAACTCGAGGATGCCCCACCGCTGTCTTGACTACGACATAGGCGTCTTGTGGCGGGACGGTCGGGAAGTCGCCAGGGAGCGTGACGCAGGTCCCTCCGAGGCTGAGGTTGGAAATGGTGCCATCCCATCGTCGCTGACCCGACGGTGATTGTGGCAGGCAGGGTGGTTAGAATTCGAGGTGAGTGGCGCCGTTCCTGTTGCGGTCTGTCAGAATCGGCTGTCGGAACAGGTGCCGTCGTGGCGCTCCTCATGTCAAGAGTCGAGTGCGGGCGGGGCAGCAGAGTCGGCGATCGGCAGCGGGAGTATCCTCGAGGGGGCGCGAGAGGCAACCGGCAGATCGGAGGATCATACGAAGGGGCCCCTGCATCGGGGCCGACATATCCAAGGCGCCATCCAGTCGGCGGACGAGCTCGATACGACTCGAGGAGATCAACGGACGGGGGTGAAGTAAGCCGAGAGATTGCGACGACCACGCCATGTCAGATTCGAGCAGCTCGACTTCGACTTCGGTAGGCGAGGGGGAGAGAGGAAGAAGGGCAGGGGCATCTGCTGAGATGGAGGAAGGCCCCACTGCGCGCGTGCTCACGATGAGTCGATGCGCACGACCGACCGTCAGCAAATAGGTCTGCGCGTAGTTCAGCGAGTTGGAGAACGAGCGTCGTCGACGTGTTCGCGATCGCCGGACGAGAGGGGAGGTGCGAGGAGAACTCGCCGTATGATGCCCGCACCATCCACGATTGCCGGGGCTAGTGGACGCGAGTACGTCGTCAAGGACGTCGTTGATCGTGGTCCTAAGGCGCCTTCCGCTCTCTCGTGGAAGGCCTGCGCCAGCTGTGCTCCGAGTTTCGTCGCTTCTGCGGCGTAGCCGGCGAGTGTTTCGGCTTGGTCGTCCAGACGTGCGCCGCGAATGGTGGTGAGGAGTTCCTGCGGACTGTGATCAGCAGTGAGGCCAGTGGATCGTGGAGCTGTTGGGACAACAGCGTGACTCGCTGGGCCAGCGCGAGCAGTTCATCCGTACGCCGGAGTTGCTGGCGAAGTTGGTGGATCGTAGCGGTCTTGTTGTTTGGGTTGGGAAAGGTCTCCGGATCAGTCCCACCGTGCCGAGAAATCGGCGAAGGGTGTCATAGAGTCCTCTGGCGTTGACCTCCGCCGTGAGAGTCAGTGGCTTGTTGTCCTGCGTGGGTTTCCTCGCAAGGTCAATTCAACTCGGCTGGTGCCCCGCGCTCCGGAGCGGCGTTCGTTGAGGCGAAACCGAGCCACTGACTCTGGTCGGGAGGAACGAGGGTGGTATAGGGCAATCCGATGAGTTCATCGGGCGAGTAGCCCAATAGTGTGGCGATGCCCGGACTGATCGTCACGAAACAGCCGCTGGCATCCAGTTCGTAGACAATGTCGCTGAGTGATTCGATGAGCCGACGATGGCGTTCGTGCTCGTGGTCCAGGGCCACTCTCAGGTGACGTGTCTCGATGGCTTCTTTGGCACAGAACAGGAGTTCCGTGAGAAAGGCCGGAGATTTCTTCGAGAGGAAAAAATCAACGTCGGCTTGGAGTGCTTGAAGCGCCGAGGCTGAATCGGAGCGGTCGCTGTGCAGAATAATCCCTGCATACGGTGCGCGGCGTTTGAACTCGCCAGGTAAGGAGGTATGGTCCCCGGCGAGGAACTGTTCGTCGATGAGGATGAGGGCCCATTCGTTCGATGCCGCCCATGCACGAGCTTCTTCGGCGGAATAGGCGACGTCCACGCGGCAGCCAGGAAAGAATCCGCGCAGACTGACGGTGATGAGTTTAATGGATTCAGCGTGTTCGCTGATAATCAGGATGGTGACTGGCTCACTCTGCGGCATCTAGATATCCCTGTGCTTACTGGGAATCCGAGCAAGCCCAGGCCCAGAGCGACAATCACAACGTTCGCTCGTCACGTGATCTGAGACACACCAGCCCCTACTTTCTTCTGTTGCAAGCGACTCGGGGCACGCGTCTGAGAATGAAGATGTGAATAGCACAGGCGGAGGTGGGAAACCCAGTCTACATGCGATGGAATGGGCTCCTTCTTTGGTAGGGGAGCCCTCAAGGACTTCGATGACGAACAAAATTGAACGGAATTGGAGGGAAGCAGGGCGTGGGATACGTGAAGGAACGTCGCGGCACCCGCCGCAGACCGTGCGGCGAGGTAAAAGGATGCGTGTGTTGTTGCTACTTGGCGAGTGGTAGTATTGGATGTCGTCGGACAAGCGCCAGGGGTCATGTACAGCAAATAGTTTCCCATCCCATGTTGTGCCTCTTGTCTCTGCAAGGGATGGTGATGGACCATGACCATCTCATAGTCATCAGCCTTCGTCACAGGAAACCCCTGACTATCCTTATAGACTTGGTGCGGTAGAAACTCGCGGAAGCTCCCGTCCTGGGTGACGTCGGGAACCGTCCGCAGCAGGGTCTGTTTCTTCGTCTTATTGTCCAGCGCGATCATTAAGAGTTCGTCATGCCCATGTGGGTAGGCGAATTTCACACAGCCATCCATCGAGAACTTGAGTGGGGCGCTGATGGACCTGGACTCCGGATGTAATCTCAATCCCTTCATCCGTCTGGTCTGGACCTCGCTGGGAGAACTTGCTGAAGCACACAATATTGATCCCCACCTGATACACGTCCATTTCTTTGACGGGGGCGCCTTCGGGTGCCATATACATGGTGAAGGTGGCCATCACATCTTTGGTGATCGGCGCCTTATGATAAAACGCGACAATCGACATGAGGTGATCACCCTTGGCGAAGCTTGACTCCCATAGCCTGCCGGAAAACGTGCCTCGGTCATCTCCAGCCCTGCCCCCGCAAAGAACAACGGTTCGCCCTCGCAGGAGACAGCTCGGTTTGTCGTTGTTGAGCATCAGGATGTGATGGAGATAGTTCTTGGGGAGGGGCTTCCCTTCTTTGGTGAAGACCGCGGTTTTATACCCCACCATATACATATCCTTGGGAAGCTGAAAGTTATGCTTGGGCATCGACGCCGCGAGGTCTCCGTCGTGACCGGCTGGAAGATCGATGGGACCGAACGTGAGGGTGACGGTATTGGCCTCGAACGTCACCGTCGTCGTGGTTTGGTGGGAAAGCGTTGGGACGGCATGGTGGTCGTGATCCCCGTCTGCGAGGACAGGGGTCACGAGACAGATGCTAGCGAGCAGAGTGAGGAGTGCCTGACGCATAAAACCTCCCAAGAATGAAAAGTGGTCACGTGAATATGTGGTGCGATGCTCGTCTACACGCCTGTGGGGTACTCAGGTGTCATTGTGCGGTTGGTAACGGGGTCAACCGTTTCCAGAGATAGGTCCCGCCGTGTTCGCGAGGGGGGAATATTCTTCTGGGTGCCGACCCGCGAATACCACCACACGCCCTTGGCCTCGGTCCCATCCTCGGAGAGGAAGGAGTTCAAATTCTCCTTCGCGATCGTTGCCTGGCTGTTGCCAGGTGCCTTGCCAGAGACGGTCGGCGTACTTCGTGGTGACGAATCGTCCACCGTGCTGGAGTATAGGGGCCGTTGCCGGCTTTGTCGAGTGTGGCCTTGTAGTGTTTGTCGTCCTCCACCTCGAGAATATCCCATTCCCCGCTCAAGTCAGGGACGACGGGTTGGCCGACTGATGAAGCTACGGTGCGTGGTGCAGCGGCTGTTCGTACGATCATCGACAGGCATCGCGCCGCTGGCATTGCGGAAGGATTCATGCCAGGACAGGAGGACCCACTGGCCGTTTCGACGTTCAAGCACACCGGTTTCTCGTAACGGCAGGCCGGTTCTCTGCTGGTCCGGTCCCTGATCGATGATACGCCCATAGTCCAGTTCCATTGTATACCACCCAATATCTCCCTTCGACCACACCTTGAGTTCTGAGATGCGAAGATCGAGGGCAGCCACTTTGCAAACTCCTCCTTGATATCTCGCTCTAGGTCAGGCCATCCCACGTATTTCCGGCCTCCGATGGAGTAGCTGGTGATATCGGCGTCGTGGGCCATAAGTTTGGACATGGTGGGCAAATCCTTCTCGGCATTGGCTCGCACGAGGGCGCGGACTGTAGTTTCGAGTCCGGTGTTATCCGCGGTGCCGCTCATGGCGGCGGGAACCCAGCAGGCTCCTGCGATGACCATGTACACGATGAGACGGACCAGTACGGACACACGCATGATGATTCTCCTGTCCTGGTTCACAAGGAAAACTGGAGGAGAAGACTGTCTGGCTAGAGGCTGAGGCTACAGGGCCGATAGAGTCTTGTCAATGGTTATGCACACCGCAACGGCAGGCTCCATGCACGCCACGACGATCACGGTCACATTATCTTCTCCCCTCTGCTCAGCGCCTGCTCGATTAGGTCGTGGCAGGCTCGGTGGGGATCGCCGTCCGCGCGGGAGAGTATCGATGCGATGGCTGCGTCCTCCAACATTTTCGTGAGCCCGTCGCTGCAGAGCATGATCAGATCGTGAGGGGTCACCGGCGTCGAGGTCAGCTCCGGTTTCATGTCGACGCTCCATGCCGAGGCCTTTGGTCAAGATGTGACGCTCAGGATGTGTGAGCGCCGTGGCCGCATCGATCTGGCCGCGCTGCACCCATTTCTCGACGAGGGTGTGATCGCGCGTCAATTGCTTGAGCTGGCCCATTCGATAGAGGTAGGCGCGGCTATCGCCCAGGTGGGCGATATGAGCGACCGGCATCGATGCCGGCGTGATCGCCAAGGCGACGAAGGTCGTGCCCATCCCTTTCAAGGACGGTTTCGCCAGAATGAGGTCATGGATTCGCCGGTTGGCGCTTGTCACGAGGTCTGCCACAAACTCGGCGGCAGCGCTCGGGTGCTCGCGGAGCCAGGGCGCTCGTTCCCGCGCCCGCTGTGTGGCCACGGCCACGGCGGTTTGGGCTGCGAGATCCCCTGCCGGGTGACCACCCATCCCATCGGCCACGATCCAGACACCGCAGTCGTTCAGGAGGGCCAGCGCATCTTGGTTCGATGCTCGAACATGACCCGTCTCGGTTCGACCGACCCCGGTCCACTGCTGGGGTTGTGTCACGGAGCGACCTCGGTCGGCTCTTGATGACGGGCCAGTGGATATCCTACAGAAGACGGGCCGAATCGCGTGACCATCTCGTCGTAGAGCAATGCTGCGAGCGGTTCGAGATTTTGGGTATCGGCCGCGTTGTACCTCAGCAACAGATCGCGTGCGGCCTCGTCTCCCGCGCACCACTGGTGCCACAGGCGAACGGCTTCCCATCCGTCGAGTCCCACCACATCGGCCTCGCGCGCAATCTGGACTTCGTGCTCGATGTGTTTCAGTCCCCCTCATGCCGAGCCTGCGCGCCGCGAAGCACAGATCGAAGTGCGGTTTCTTGAAATTCAATCGGGGAACTTTGCCTGCAAGTAGGGAATATCAAACCCGCTGCCGAAAAACGTAATGAAGAGGTCTGTCTGCTCCAGTTCTGCATGCAATCGGTCCTCCGTTAACGTTTCCCCCGCGTATCAGGCTCGTCATGTGACCGTTGCGATACAATCCGACTACCGTCACATGCCCCTCGCGCGCAGACATCCCTGTCGTCTCGATGTCCAGATAGAGTGTACGAGGGCGAAACGTCTCGAAGAGGCGCCAGTGCTCCCGACTCTTCAGGCAGGTGCCGAAGAAGTGCGCGTCGCCTTCTTCCAGGCGCGATTGGGCGGTGGCGAGTTCGCGGTCATACCACTCTTTTCTGGTCGAGGAGATGCCGGGCAGGCTCAGGAGATCGGAGGAATGCGGCCCAATTGAGAATGCCCTCCTGCCAGAGACGGCGTTCGGAACTTTGGCCGATACCTTTGAGAAGAACGAAGGATGACGCGAGCATGTGATCGCGGGATTGTAGCCTTGATTTCACCGAATAAACAAGCTAAAGTCCGCGGCCTGAACGGGTTTTCAACTTATGGTCGCCAGGAGGCGCCGAGTGGAACGCAATGGCTGCTCTCCCCAACAAAATTCGCATCACCGTTGGCTCTGTGCAGCTCGACGCGGAACTCAAGTCGACGAAGACGGCGCAGGAAGTCTATGCCGCATTACCGGTTGAAAGTCCGGTCAACACGTGGGGCGAAGAGTTCTATTTTAAGCTGGCCGGGGTGAAGGACCATCGAGAGACGGCGACGAATCACGTCAAAGTCGGCGATGTCGCCTTCTGGGGGCCGGGCAGGTCCTGGCCATTTTCTTCGGACGCACGCCGATGAGTATGGGGCAGGATCCGGTCCCGTCCGACCGTGTCAATGTGATCGGCCGCATTCTCGGGGATGCCTCGGTGCTGCGGCGTGTCATGGAAGTGCTCGACCATTCGGATCGAACGGATCTAGTAAGATGCTGAAAAACAGGTCCGCCAGGACGTCGCCGTTCTCGCAACGTTCGGCCTCAAGGCGCAGGACCTGGACGCCTCCGCTCAGCGGACGCGCACGAGATCCTGGTGCTCCTTATTCGTCGCACCGTGCGCGCCCATAGGGTACGCCTCAGGCGCTTCACTCGGCTGCGGCCTTGCTGGACGAACTGTTTGAGCATCCTACTGCAGAACATGCTCTTGTTGTGCTACATGTGCGGATCAACCAAAGTTCTCGCGTGCCAACATAGTTTTTCCACGGCTTGCTAGCCATGCGACTGTCGAAAGAACGCGTTCGCCACATCTCGGAGTCGCTCGCCACCAGGCTGCAGCAGGAGGGGCAGGTGGCGATGGTCGGGGATCGCAAGGCGTTCGTCGAGCAGATCGATCATGCCATTCTCGAGGAACTGTCGGTCGAAGACCGCCTGAACGCCGAAGTGCGGCAGCTGTTGAAAGCCTACGAGCAAGACATCGAGCGGGGACACGTGGACTTTCAGCGGATGTTCACGATGGTGAAGAGTAAGCTGGCGCGGGAGCGGGGCATCATCTTATAAGAGCGTGAAGACGTGAATCGTGAATGGTGAGACGTTGATATGATTGAGCGTCTCATCCTCAGGTACTCTTTTACCGCTTCACCTATTGACGGTTCGCGTGTATGTTGAGCGAAGACAAAATCAGCCATCTCTCCCACATCATTCTTCAGGTGGTCAAGAAAAGCCCGCTGGTGACGGTGCAGGCCGACGAGGGGCGGGTCTTGAAAGAGATCAAGCGGGTGCTCGCATCCGAGATTGGCGCAAGAAGAAGACATCGATCAAAAGGTCAAGGCGAAGTTGGCCTCCTACTCGCGCGGGATCGTCGAGGGCAGTGCGGAGTGGGACGTGCTCTATCGGAAAACGTTCGAGGAAGAGACGCGGAAACATGCGAAGGCGTGAGGTTGCCGATGAAACGCGGAGGCGCGATGAAATACCTGTCCATGCTCGGAGTGCTCCTCTGCGTCGTCGGGGCAGTCGCCTGTTCCAAGAGCAGGGCGAAACCGTTGGTCCCGCTGTTGCTCGAGTCCGGAGTGAAGCCGCAAGCGGTGACTTTGACTGAACAGGGGACGCAGGCCTATCAAGCGAGCCAGTTCGACGACGCGAAGAATTATTTTTCTCAAGCGGTGGCTGCGGCGCCTCAATCGGGGCCCGCACACTATAACTATGCCTTGGCCTTGAATGTCGTGGGCGACACGGAGCAAGCGCGCCAACAGTTCATGGAAGCGGCCAACCTGGCTCCGGGCGACAAAGTGATCTGGGATTCGCCCGCGCTCAGTCCCTTCGGCAACCCGAAGTCTACGAAAGTGTACAAACAAGCCGTCAATGGGGCCCACCAGGTCGGGCCCGAGTCGGCGGGCAGCGATAATATAGGAGCCTGTCCGACATTGACCGTTCTACTGCGGCAAGCGATCCGCGACCATCTGCGTCGTGCCTCGAGCCTGAAAAAATCCTCAATCGTATTCCAGCGAATACACCTCCGGTTTTTCCAGGCCTGCGGCCTCGCATCTGGCCGCACCTCCTTCGCCTCGTTACGAAGGCAATGTCGGACAGGCTCCTAGGCAACCAGAAAAGGAATGAGCTAATGGCAAAGGAACTCAACAGTCGGTGATAAGGCTCCAGCCCTGTCGCTTCCCGATCAATCGGGAGAACCAGTCAGCCTCAAAGATTTTACGGGCAAGCAGGTGGTCCTATATTTTTATCCCAAAGATGATACCCCTGGTTGTACCAAGGAATCGATGCGACTTTCGCGATTCCATCACGCCGATCAAGAAGGCGGGAGCCGTCGATTCTCGGTGTGAGCCTGGACGGCCAGGAGTCTCACCAGAAGTTCATCAAGAAGTTTGACTCTGCCATTCACGCTGCTCAGCGATGAAGACAACGCCGTCTCGAAAGCCTACGGGTGTTATAAAGAAAAAGCATGTACGGCAGAAAGTATTGGGGAATCGAACGCAGTACTTTGTGATCGACCAGGCCGGCAAGTTGAAGGCGATCTTCCGCAAGGTCAAGGTCGACGGTCATGCGGATGATGTGATAGCGGCTCTGAAGGCGTAACCTTTTACATATGAAGGAGTAGCTGAGACGATCCCCGTGCTTCAGCGCAACGTTCGCGGCCTCGAGAAGGCCTCCGTTGGACGCAGCGCAGTTGGGATCATCCCAGCCACCCCGAAAGTGATAGTCTCGGCTGCGGCCTTGCTGGATCGGACTTTTTGAGCATCCTGTTCGGTGTTTCTCTTTTGTTTTAGATGTAGCTAGGCGATTCCCTCGCACCACCAATAGTGTTTCACAGACTCATATGTGCCTGTGCGGCCTATGGGTGTCTTCTTCCGCAGAGCCGGTCTCTTCACCATCCTCCTCTTCTGACTGCGACCACCATCCTCTCCGCGGCGGAGAAGATTTCCGGAACCTTGACTGGTTCACGATAGCCTCACTCGCCCAACCAGCCGGCCACCATCGAAGCGACGCTCACGGGGAAGAGCCTCCTGATGGAGACCGGTCTGGGAGGAGAACCCATCGAGCTTCTCGTCGCCGGCATATGTCGTCGCAACCGCGAATGACCGGTGGCGACGGGCGAGCCTTCTTGTCGTATACCCCGAAGGCCAAAGGGACGGTCCCATTCACCGTGCGCGTCGGAACCACTCCGAGAGTCGCCGTGACCGAAGCTGGCGCGAATCTGGCCGTGGGAGACATCGCAGTCCGATCATGGCGGTGGAAATGGCGGCGCTCATGGAAGACTCCGTCGGACGAGGGGCCGACCGTGACCTTGCCCGGGAAGGAGGCTGGAAGGCAGACGCCCGATGCCCGATGCCGCGAGACAGACTCAGCGCAAGCTCAGCAGTTCTACTACAACGTGCTCTATGTGGTGACGCAGGATAAGGCGGTGGGTTCCAACCGATCAGGTGAACGCGCAAAGCCAGACAATGGCTCAAGGATCAGAAGTTTCCGGTCGGGCACATTCTCGTGCTGTCATCCGATCCAGAGGCGTTTGGGGCGAAACTCGATGAAATGCATGCCGCCGGTGGAAGACGCCTCAAAATAGGTGTGGGGCGCACGAAGGCCTTTGCTGAAGCGTTTCTACAGCGGCGCCTTGACGTCGTGATGGTGCCCGAACCAGCCAAGGGGCGAGGCGCCGCGCAAAGCGAAGGTGGCGAAGGAGTGGAAAGAGATGCGAAAAAAAATGCCGGGTAACCGGGGCCATCCGCTGTACCGAATTTCCCAATCCACGCTAGCCTTGTGAGTCAGCCAGTACGCAGTGGGGACGGTCCGTCACTTGCCATTTCAGGAACCATTTGCGCACGAGGGGGGAGAGAGGTGGATAAGAGGACATCGAGATCATGACGTGAGTCTCGAGCGGGAACAACCGGTTGTTAGCGACCTTCACTTTGAAATTCCCGCGATGAAGTGGTGAGTCCCTCAATGCAGCACACTGAAGAACAGGTCGGCTGCTCTACATATGAGTGTGCAGTTC